>OLNK01000983.1_pt1 | contig 25343 bp, 20 predicted proteins | sample 1672791 | NCBI WGS metagenome assembly OLNK01 (sample SAMEA3136724, study PRJEB25190) | human gut metagenome | biome: human gut; feature: human-associated habitat; material: faeces | place: Austria | collected 2013 | reverse complement strand
GTAGATAGATATTTATATCATCAAAAGCATACTCGTTGAAGTAGGAATGAAACATAGAAGTTTGTAACTTTTTATAAGTTTTCAGTAACGGTACAAAAGATGGGACATATTGTACAGCGTCTGGTCCGGAATGCCATCATGCAGGCAGTGAACCAGGCAATCCAGAAGAAGACACAGCAGGAAGCTGCAAAGCTTGGAAACGAATGGAAGGGAAGTTTTCACTGTCTGGTATCCGGGTATTACAGCGGGATGACCGTCAAATATCTGATGCTTCCATTTGCAATCTTCTGTATTCTGTGTGCGGCAGGAAGTGGAATTGCCGGAGGGCTGACCTACAGTATCTGGTTTATCGTGATCGCAGTGGTGTGCCTGGTTACGCGCAGTTATGGAATGAAAAAGATGCGTGTCATCATTTACTGGGACAATGGCATGGCGTTTTATGACAAGAATGGCAATGAACTCGTACAGCTGCCACGGACAGCCATCGATCAGATGACAGTGAAAAATAGTAAGATCACCATCCCATGGGAAGGGAAAGAGTATAAGATCATCAGAAACCCGTTGGATAACGAAAAAGAAGTACGGGAAATGCTCGATTTCTATGGAAAAGACAGATAAGGAGTGATAGAAAATGAATTTTCAGATCACAGAATATTGTCATCACATTTTAGAAGAATACATAGAAGAAGGAGATATCTGCATTGATGCCACCGCCGGAAACGGCGGTGACACCGAGTTCCTGTGCAAAAAAGTCGGAGAGACCGGAAATGTCTATGCTTTTGATGTGCAAGAGATGGCGATTTCTCACACTAGAGAACGCCTCGAAAGAGCGAACCTGTCGACAAGAGCCAAGCTGATCCACGATGGTCACGAGAAAATGCAGATCTATGTAAAAGAAGAAGTCAAAGCCATCACCTTCAACTTCGGCTACCTCCCCGGCAGTGACCACAAAATCGCAACCCATCCATCAACAAGCCTCGCCGCCATCGAGTCAGCCCTTAACCTGCTCAAAAAAGGTGGCATCATAAACCTCTGCATCTACAGCGGCGGCGACACCGGCTACGAAGAAAAAGAAGCCATTTTGAATTATGTCAAAGAATTAGACTCCAAAAAATGGCTCGTAATCGTAAACGCTTACTACAACCGCAAAAACGATCCCCCACTCCCAGTATTCATCTATAGACTGAAATAGTTTTTATTTCAGAAAACAGTAGTGGATCAACTGAATCAACAAAGCCGTTTTGCGCTTTTTATGTCTGTCGAAGAAAATCATACCGGAACAAATAAAGCCGTTTTTGCGGTTACCTGTTTGGCAAAAAACTTCGTACTGAGGCAACAGTCACAACCAGTAAAGTAGATCTGCCAAGACTGCAAAATAGAACGTTCCAATTTCATTCGAGGCAATGAAGATAAGACTCAAAAATTGTGGAAGCCATTGCTGACACAGTTTTCGCTCTCAGAGGCTTATCGGAATGGTTTGCCGAGTGGAATTGGAACGTTCTATTTTGCAGTCTTGGCCCATTAACTTTACAAGTAACACGAAAAAATACAAGAAAACCGCAAAAATCCACTCAAAATGTGGTATACTAACAGACAGTACCGCAAGAAAGCGGAATATGGAAGGATTTTTTATGGCAGAAGCAAAATTTAAAAGACCAGAACTGACAGACCAGGATCTCATCGATTCCTATTTCAAAAAGTACCCAAGCAGAAGCTGCGACCGTACTTTTGCAAATGTATATCTGTGGGCAAGGTTTTACGAAGTAGAATTTGCACAATATAACGATGTTCTCCTGTTCCGGGACAATAGTGCAGGATATGGCTATGCATTTCCGGCAGGTGAAGATGAGGACGTAAAAGCCGCCATCGAAGATATTCTGGAATGGGAGAAAGAAAAAGGCGTTCCATTCTGTCTGTATGGGGTGACAAAAGAGAATTTCGCCAAGCTTGAAACATGGTTCCCGGGTAAATTCGACATCACCTATCACAGAGATGAGGCGGATTATGTCTATGAAAGTGAGAAACTTGCAACACTTTCCGGTAAAAAGCTGCACGGCAAGCGGAATCACGTCAATAAATTTAAAGCACTTCACGGAGATAACTGGAGTTACGAAACGATTACAGAGGATAATCTGGAAGAGTGTTTTCAGATGGCACTGAAATGGCGGAATCTGAATGGCTGTGAAGATGATGAAGAGAAGAATTCCGAGATGTGTGTAACACTCAATTCACTGCGTCTTTACAAAGAACTGAACCTGATCGGAGGTCTGCTCAGAGTTGGTGATGAGCTTGTTGCATTTACGATTGGAGAAGCGGTAAATGACGATACCTTTGTGGTTCATATCGAAAAAGCTTATGCGGATATTGAAGGTGCATATACCATGATCAACCAGCAGTTCGTAGAGCATGAAATTGCCGGAAAATACAAATATACCAACCGGGAAGATGATGTTGGAGAAGAAGGATTAAGAAAGGCCAAGCTTTCCTACAAACCGGTATTTATGGTAGAAAAAGGTGTTGTGACATTAAAAGAAGACAGCGAAAAGGAGTGTGCAAAAGATGATATCTAAGAAGATGGAAAATATGGTGGCAAACAGCTCGGCGATTCGCGCCATGTTTGAAGAGGGAAATCGTCTTGCAAAAATTTACGGACCGGAAAATGTATTTGATTTCAGTCTCGGTAATCCAAATGTACCGGCACCGAAAGCCGTAAAGCAGGCGATTCTTGATATTTTGGATGAAGAAGATGAACTGGTGCTTCATGGATATACTAACAGCAATGCGGGATATGAAGATGTTCGCCAGGCTGTAGCTGAATCTCTGAATGAGCGTTTTGGTACTGCATTTGCAGCAAAAAATATTACGATGACAGTTGGCGCAGCAGGCGGACTGAATGTTATTTTAAAAGCACTGTTAAATCCGGGAGATGAAGTGATCACATTTGCACCGTACTTTGGAGAGTACAGAAGTTATGTCAATAATTTTGACGGTGTTCTGGTTGAAATCTCACCGAATACCGTAGATTTTCAGCCAAAGCTGGATGAATTTGAGGCAAAGATCACACCGAAGACAAAAGCAGTGATCGTTAATACACCGAATAATCCGACCGGTGTTGTCTATTCCGAAGAGACGATCAGGAAGATGGCAGAGATCATGGAGAAGAAGCAGAACGAATACGGAACAGAGATTTATCTTATCTCTGATGAGCCATACCGTGAACTTGCTTATGATGGTGTGGATGTACCGTATCTGACCAGGTATTATGCCAATACGATCGTAGGATATTCTTATAGTAAATCTCTTTCCCTGCCGGGAGAGCGAATCGGATATCTGGTGATTCCGGATGATGTAAAAGATTCAGAGACACTCATTGCAGCAGCAAATGTTGCAAACCGTATTCTTGGATTTGTCAATGCGCCAACCCTGCAGCAGAAGGTAGTTGCAAGATGTCTGCATGAGAAAACCGATATTTCATACTATAACAGAAACAGGGAGACTCTTTACCAGGGACTCATAGAATGTGGATTTGAATGTGTCAAACCGCAGGGTGCATTTTACCTGTTCATGAAGACTCCGATCAAGGATGAAAAGACATTTTGCCAGGAAGCAAAAAAATATAATCTGCTTCTAGTACCGGGAAGTTCTTTTGGATGTGCAGGATATGTCAGAATTGCATATTGTGTAGCTTATGAGACAATCGTAAATGCACTGCCGAAATTCAAAGAGCTTGCAAAAGAATATCAGCTAGGATAAGACAAAAGCAAAAGATGTGACAGAAAGGTGAGAAAGCAAGATGAGAGAATTTGAGAAAAATATCCGAAGAGTAGAACCTTATGTTCCGGGTGAACAGCCACAGAAAAAAGTGATCAAACTGAATACCAATGAGAATCCGTACCCACCTGCACCGGGAGTTCTTGCGGCAATGAAAAAGCTGGAGGGTCATGTGGACAGTTTAAGGCTGTATCCGGATCCGACATCTGATACACTGGTCAGTGCACTGGCGGACTTTTATCATGTTGGAAAAGATCAGGTTTTTGTGGGAGTGGGATCTGACGATGTTCTCTCTATGTGTTTCCTTACCTTCTTTAACTCGGAAAAACCGGTTTTCTTTCCGGATATTACATATTCCTTCTACAAAGTATGGGCGGATCTTTACCGGATTCCATACGAATGCAAGAAGGTAGATGAAAACTTCCATATCATAAAAGAAGATTATTATCCGGAAAATGGTGGTGTGATTTTCCCGAATCCAAATGCACCGACATCCATCTATGAAGATCTGGAATTTGTGGAAGATATCATCAGACACAACCAGGATGTTATTGTGATTGTGGATGAGGCATATATTGATTTCGCAGGAGAGTCAGCACTTTCGCTTCTGGACAAATATGACAACCTGATCATTACGCAGACATTTTCAAAGGCAAGATCGATGGCTGGAATGCGTATTGGATATGCAATCGCAAGTCCGCTCCTGATCAAGTATTTAAACGATGCAAAATATTCGTTCAATTCTTATACTATGAACAAAACTTCTTTGGTATACGGAGCAGAAGCGGTAAAAGATAAAGAATATTTTGCTAAGACAACACGTAAAATTGTGGAGACAAGAGACTGGGCAGAAGAAGAATTCAAAAAGCTCGGCTTTGTATTCCCAAAACCAAGCGCAAACTTCATCTTTGTATCACATCCGGAATACGATGCAAAAGAACTCTTTGAAGCAATGAAAGCAAAAGGAATCTATGTGCGTTTCTGGGGAAGCGAGCGGATTGAGCAATATCTGCGTGTGACGATTGGTACGAGAGAAGAGATGGAAGCACTCTTTGCCTTCCTCCGTGAATATATGATGTAAGTGTTAAAAACATAAATTGCGTTTGTGCTTACACAAATAAGCAATTTATGCGTATTGACACGTCGAACACCGATTTAATAAGTAAAAAATAGGAGATTTGTATGACTGAAACTTTAGTACAGAGGTTTGTAACTCATCTGGGTGGCAAGGCTGCCAAAGAACTGATTATCTTTATTATTTCAATGATTCCGATTCTGGAGCTCAGGGGAGGAATCCTTGCGGCAGGTCCGGCGTTTTTAAATATTCCGACCTGGCGTGCAATCCCGATCTGTCTGGTCGGGAACCTGATCCCAATTCCGTTTATCCTGCTTCTGATCCGTCCGATTTTTGCATGGCTGCGCAAGACGCGCCTTTTCCGTCCGCTTGTAGAAAAGCTGGAGAAAAAAGCGATGAGCAAAAGTGATCGGATCAGCAGATATGAATTCTGGGGGCTGGTACTCTTCGTAGGAATCCCGCTTCCGGGAACCGGAGCCTGGACCGGAGCTCTTGTCGCATCCCTCCTTGGCATCGACTGGAAAAAAGCTTTCGGAGCAATCGTAGTCGGCGTATGCATGGCATCGGTGATCATGTATATCCTGTCTTACGTTGTGATCGGAGGGATTTTTGGATAAAAAGTGAAAGCTTTCTCTTTGAGAGAACACAGAATGGCTGTATACGAAAGTATATGGTCATTTTTGTTTGGCGAATGATAGAGGTTGAGTGAGCACCAGCCACAAAAGGAATCGTTCGGATTCAAGTTGCGCTAACCATTCCGATGAGCCTCTTAGGACGGGGAGCATGTTCAGCAAAGGCTTCCATGCTTCCTGAGTCTCATCTCCATAGCGCAAAATAGAATCCGAACGATTCCTTTTGTGGCTGGCGCTCTTTGAACTTTATCGAATAAAATGTGGTGATATTGGTAAGATAACAGCAATTCAGAACGAAGCAGGAGAAAACTTTGAGAAGGGATGAGGAGTCTGTTGTTTAATTGAAAACATTTGACTATCGGGCATTTATTGGAAAACATGTATTATTTTCGTTAAACATCGAACCAGAGTTGAAAGGGAGAATAACAATCGGAATGAATAAGTTCCTGTTCATTCGCTTTGCTACAAGCATTCAAAAATCAGGCTGACGGGAATACGCTAGAAGGGCAGAAGGACCAAAAGAAACCGGATTAATTCACTTATTATGCAATGGAGATGAGACTCAAAAATCGTGGAAGCCTTTGCTGAACACGATTTTCGCCTTAAGAGGCTCATCGGAATGGTTTGCATAATGGAATTAGTCCGGTTTCTTTTGATCCTTCTGCCAGCACAGCGCAAAGTATGGCAGCCGTCCTTTTGTTAATTATAGTAGAAAAGAGAATGAACTTACGAATAAATTCGAACTTTCAACGGAATCCCCATCTCGTCTGCGAGTTTCTGGGACGCATCGATTTCTTCCTGTGAAATGATGCTTACCACACTGAACTGCACAGATGAGAACAGTTTCTTCGCTTTCTCGGCAAATGCAAGCATATCCGGGAATGCATTTTCAAAACAAGGCTGTGTAACTTCCTGGTAACGCTCTGCAGTTGGCGCATTCAGGCTGATCGATACGGCATCGATATATTTTGCCATTTCTTCTGCGATCGGCTTTTTATGGAAGAGTTCGCCAAGTCCGTTGGTATTGACGCGAAGGAGAACTTCCGAATGTTTTTCTTTCATGTATTTTGCAGCAGCAATCAGATTATCGTAGGCACAGGTCGGTTCCCCGTAGCCGCAGAAGACGGCTTCCGGATAATTTGTAAAATCAAAAGCATCAATAGCTGCCTTGATCTCTTCGAAAGAAGGATTGTGGTCGTGCCAAAGTTCTGTTGCCTCTCCGATGGCTTCATGCTCGTTACGGATGCAGAAAATACATTTGCAAGTGCAGCGGTTGGTGATGTTAAAATATGCATTGTTTTTAAATGTGTAAATAATATCTGACATTATAATAAAATCTCCTCTTTGAAAGTCAGGCGGATATTCAAGAACCACCTGTCATTTGCGTATAATTAAATATTTGGCTAAATTCCAAATTTGTTTTTCATTGTACTCTTGAAACCGGCTTTGTCAAGAGTGGAACCAAGAATGATAAAGATCACAGCACTTCCGCCTGACTGGGCAAGGGTTCCTACAATCGAAGGAATCAGTGCACCCCAGGTTCCGAACAAGATTACATCTGTGATATAATATCCAATAAAGGAAATTACAGCGGCAACAACAACGCCGACACAGTTGTGTACATTCACGATCTTGTCCTTTTTACATGTGATCGGAAGGGAGATCAGCATCTTGATGATGAAGGTTGCAGGTGCATATACCGGAGCAGTCAGGATATCTGCCATGGCACCGCCGATTGCACCAGCAAACATGGCATATGGTGTTGGGAGAAATGCAGCGGCAAGATAGATCAGAGAATCTCCGATGTGTATATATCCGCCATTTACACCAAATGGAATATGGAAAATATAAGCAGTTGTCACACAGATCAGTGCTGCAAAAAGAGCTGTTGAAGTCAGTCTGGAGACTTTCTGATGAGAAAGTGCATTTGCAGATGGTTCTGGATTGTTAATGGTTGTAGATGACATGCTAGTTACCTCCTTGGGTTTTATTTATTTTGTAAATGTCAGTCAAGCAGCATAGAAAGATGGGATTCAAAATTGATTCCATCATTGCGCGGAATCTGGTCGGCAACGGTGTCAATCAGAGATCTTTCGATAAACCGGCATGCTTTTTCCACGCCTGCAGCTGCACTTTTTCCCTGTACCATCGAGGCACATACGACAGCGGAGAGCAGGTCACCGGTGCCAGAATAGCTTCCTCCGTGAATTCCAGAGGAAATGACGCTTATCTGGTCGTTCTCGAGAACCAGATTGTAATATTTTACGGTATCATCAGAAGGAGCCTGATAAAGAATACCGGTGACGATGATCGTCTGGATCTGCGTTTCTTTCAAAGGAGCGGCAATCTGGGCAATCCGGTCCAGATAATCCGGTTCGTCCTTATACTTGGTAAGCCCTGCAAAATCAGAGTGTGTTAAAAGACACAGTTCGGTAAGATTTGGCGTGATCACATCGGCATGGGATACAAGCTTCTGCATCTGCTGTTGGAGTCTGGGAGTGAAAATGTCATATTTGACACCGGAATCTCCCATGACCGGATCGACAAAGAGCAGAGTGGAAGGGGTTCTGAACTTCTCACAGAAATTCAGGATTTTTTCCGCCTGATCTGCGCTGCCGAGATATCCGGTACTGATCGCATCCAGGGTAAGACCACGTTTTTGCCATTCTTCTGTGTAATGATCGATCTTGTCGGTAAAGTCCGTACAGTAATAGCTGTCGTAGCCGGTCTGATTGGTTAAAACTGCCGTTGGCAGAGGACAGGCCTGCACACCCATGACGGAAAGAACCGGGATCGCAGCTGTCAGAGAGCATTTACCAAGACCGGATAGATCATTGATAACAGCGACTCGTTTTATCATTGAAGTATCCTTTCCGAAATACAAAGTGAAAAATTCTTGCATTTCTTATGTGTTTTATATAGAATAAAATAAAAGTGTCATTTGTAAAATATACAAAAAGAAATATTTTTTAGAGGTCAGTTATGAGAGTGGAATTACAGAATGAGGAACACTGCCGGTATCTGAGAGTGTATCATTATTACAGGAATCTGATTCTATCCGGGCAGATGAAGTCAGAGACAAAACTTCCATCGATCCGTAAAGGTGCAAGCGAGCTGCAGATGAGCCGGACGACGATGGAGAATGCGTATATGCTTCTGGCAGCAGAAGGTTATATTGTGTCCAGACCGCAGAGTGGATATTATGTGACGGATATTGCCGAGAAGCAGGAAGAGGGCAGAAAGATTGCAAGCCGGCATGTAAGGAAGCAGGAGAATCCGGTTGTCTATGATTTTGCAACATCAAATGTAGATAAAGAGAGTTTCCGGTTTGAATTATGGCGGAGATATATGAAGAGCGCAATGCGTCAGGATGAGAGACTGCTTTCTTATGGAGAACCGCAGGGGGAACAGGAATTCAGGGAAGTACTGTCTGAATATATTCAGAAGACCAGAAGTGTGATCTGCAGCCCGGATCAGATCGTGATCGGTGCTGGTATACAGAGTCTTCTGCATATTCTGTGCCCACTGAATCATAAAAAGAGAACCGTATTTTTCAGGGACAGTGAGTTTGTACAGGGAATGACGGTTTTTGAAGATCATAACTACCGGATTGCAGGAAGTGCGGAAGAAGAGATTGGAATGTATTACGTGTCACCATCACAGATGACAAGATTTGGTGGGGTGATGCCGATCCAGGAAAGACTGGAACTGGTCGGACGCGCCGAAAAAGAGCATTTTCTGATCATTGAAGATGACTATAACAGTGAGTTCAAATATTTTCAGAAACCGGTTCCGTCCCTGCAGGGACTTTCGGGAGGAAGAAATGTCATTTATCTGGGAACATTTTCCAAAATGCTGCTTCCGTCTATCAGGATCAGTTATATGATACTGCCGCCGGAACTGATGGAAACTTACGAAAAAAGAAAAAATAATTACAATCAGACTGCATCCAAGGCCGAGCAGATCGCACTGACACAGTTTATCCGTGACGGACATCTGGCGAGTCAGGTCCGTAAATCCAGGAAGATCCATCTGGCAAAGGCGGAAAAGCTTGCGGACAGTGCAAAAAAGATTTTAGGAAAAGATGTGGATGTACAGGTTGGTGCTGCAGGATTTATGGTACAGTTGACCTTTGCGGAGGACTGCGCTACAGAAAAGATTGCAGAAAAAGCAAAAAAGAAAGGAATGACATTTCTTGAAGTGGAGAAGAACAGGATGTTACTCACCTGTGCAGGTGTTTCTGCTGAAAAGTATGAGGATGCTATGAAACTGCTCAGAGAATGTACAGAGAAGAGGATGAATTAGATGGAATTTTCACATGAACTGGTTCTGCCGAATGAAGATCTGCCATTCCGGATGTTTTTATTTGAAGGAAAAGACGGAAATTATGTCAGGGAAAAGCACTGGCACCGGTCGATCGAGATGTTTGTTGTACTGGAAGGAAAGCTGGATTTTTATATCAATGAAGAAGATATCCATTTAGATGAAAAATCATTTGTGATTGTGAATTCTAATGAGCTGCATTCGATTTCGGCACCGTTTCCGAATAAGACAATCGTACTGCAGATGCCACTTCAGACATTTGAACGGTATTATACGGATGAGCAGTTTATCTGTTTTACCCACAGCGAACGCGTACAGGATGAACAACTGGTTGAACTGGTTGAAAAGATGTATGTGACGTATCAGAAGAAGAAAACAGGGTATGAATTAAAGGTACAGAGTTATTTTTATATGCTGGTCTATCTGATGGTGACAAAATACAGGAAGGTTGATGTCAGTGCGGAGATCGTGCGGGATCACAAGAACAGGAACCGACTTTCTACGATCACGAATTATATCAAGGATAATTATCAGAAAGATCTCTCGCTGGAAGGGCTGGCACAGGTTTTCGGGTATTCGCCGACCTATCTGTCACGGATGTTTCGCAAATATGCAGAAATCAACTATAAAGAATATATTCAGGGAATCCGTCTGGAATATGCCTACCGAGAACTGATAAGCAGTGATACGATGGTTGAGGAAATTGCAGAACATAGTGGATTTGCGGACGGAAGAGCATTTGCCAAAGCATTCCGGAAAAAATATGGAGTAAGACCAAGTGATTTCCGTAAAATGAGAAAGCAGGAATCGGAAGATGAAAAGTTATAAAGAAAACTGGAAGAAACTGATAGGAATAGGAGTTGTGGCTCTTGCCGCACTTCTGGTCCTGATCGGTATTGAGATGGTATATCATGAAAAAGTAAAAAGAGATGCCGGGAAAGGAGACCAGATCCTGATCGAGAATTTTGGTGAGACACTGTCGGGTGAATATTCGACAGAAGAATTGATGGAAATGGCGATCTCAGCCATCTTGTAACATTTAAAGGAAGAATGTCAAAGATTAAAAAGGGTTATAAAGTAGGACCGGCAATAAATGACAGTGTTAAATGTGCAGTCATCAGTATCGTAATCATCGCATTTATGTGGAGACTGGCACAGTATAAAGGTATTCCGATGATCCTGATATGGGTAGCAGTGATCGTTTTGATCTATGGATACCTGACATCAAAGACAACCGTAGGACGTCATTTATACGCAATCGGTGGAAATGAGAAGGCTGCTCAGCTTTCAGGTATCAATACTAATAAAGTGTACTTTATCGCTTATGCAAACATGGGACTTCTTGCAGCCGTTATCTTCGATGTAGAATCTAAAAAACGTTCTAAATAATAAAAAATAACGTAAGGACAAGAAAGTGCAGTTAACAGGCTAAGTTTTCGGTAGCAGATACCGGCTTAGCCTGTTAGAATATAAGACAGAAAGAAGGTGGAAGAAATGAAAATCAAAAAAGTAACAGATCCAGAATTCAGCAGATACGGACGTGTGATCGATGGGTATGATTTTTCAAAGCTGATCAAGGCAATGGAACACACCCCTCTTCCGGAGGATGTCATCTACGAACCATCTATTGAAGAACTGGAAGCAACGGATGTTGCAATCGATTTGAAGATGAGAGTTTACGGAGAACTTCCAATCCAGATCGGATACTGCAACGGACATAACAGCAAACTGAACGCACTGGAATATCACAGAAGTTCAGAAGTGAATGTCGCAGTGACAGATATCATTCTGCTTCTGGGGGCAGAGCAGGATATCGAACCGGATTTTACATATGACACATCAAAAGTAGAAGCATTCCTTGTCCCGGCAGGAATTGGAATCGAAGTGTACGGAACAACCCTTCACTATGCACCTTGCGGAGTAGATGGAAATGGATTTAAGGCAGTAGTAGTTCTCCCAAAAGGAACCAATACAGATCTGATGACCTGCCATACCAAATCATTTGATGACAAGCTTCTTACCGCAAAGAACAAATGGCTGATCGCACATGAAGAAGCAGGAATCGAAGGCGCTGTGTGCGGACTTAAAGGTGAGAATATCGACATCGCAAAATAGAACAGACAGATTCATATTTTAGGAGGAAAAAACAATGAATAACATGCCAGAACTGAAAATCGGAGTTGTTGCAGTAAGCCGTGACTGCTTCCCGGAAAGCCTTTCTGTATCAAGAAGAGAAGCACTTATGAAAGCTTACAAAGAAAAATACGGAGAAGAACATATTTACGAATGTCCGATCTGTATCGTAGAAAGTGAGATCCATATGGTACAGGCTCTGGAAGATATCAAGAAAGCCGGATGTAATGCACTGGTTGTATATCTTGGAAACTTCGGACCGGAAATCTCAGAGACTCTGCTTGCAAAACACTTTGATGGACCAAAGATGTTCGTTGCAGCAGCAGAAGAAAGTGGCAACAACCTGATCCAGGGACGTGGAGATGCATATTGCGGTATGTTAAATGCAAGCTACAACTTAAAGCTTCGTAATATTAAAGCATATATTCCGGAATATCCGGTTGGAACAGCAGAAGAATGCGCAGATATGATCCATGAATTTGAACCGATCGCAAGAGCAGTCATCGGACTTAACAATTTGAAGATCATCAGCTTTGGACCAAGACCGCTGAATTTCCTTGCATGTAATGCACCGATCAAACAACTTTACAATATCGGCGTAGAGATTGAAGAAAACTCAGAACTTGACCTGTTTGAAGCATTTAACAAACATGCCGGAGATGAAAGAATTCCGGCAATTGTAAAAGAGATGGAAGAAGAACTTGGAGCCGGTAACAAGAAACCGGAAATCCTTTCAAAACTTGCTCAGTATGAACTGACACTTAAAGACTGGGTAGAAGAACACAGAGGATACCGCAAATATGTTGCAATCGCCGGAAAATGCTGGCCTGCATTCCAGACACAGTTCGGATTTGTTCCATGCTATGTCAACAGCCGTCTTACAGCACAGGGCATTCCGGTATCCTGTGAAGTAGATATCTATGGAGCACTCAGCGAATTCATCGGAACAGTTGTAAGTGAAGACACTGTAACACTCCTTGATATTAACAACTCTGTACCGGCCGACCTTTATGAAGAAGACATTAAGGGCAAATTCGATTACACACTGAAAGATACATTCATGGGATTCCACTGTGGAAATACTGCATCATCCAAACTTTCATTCTGCGAAATGAAATACCAGATGATCATGGCAAGATCTCTTCCGATCGAAGTAACACAGGGAACACTTGAAGGAGATATCAAACCTGGAGATATCACATTCTTCCGTCTGCAGAGCACATCAGACAATGTACTGAGAGCTTACATTGCACACGGTGAAGTCCTTCCGGTAACAACACGTTCCTTCGGGTCAATCGGAATCTTCGCAATTCCGGAAATGGGCAGATTCTATCGTCATGTACTGATCGAAAAGAACTTCCCGCATCACGGAGCCGTAGCATTCGGACATTACGGAAAAGCACTTTACGAAGTATTCAAATACATCGGAGTACCGGTAGACGAAATCGGCTACAACCAGCCAAAAGGTGTACGTTACCCAACAGAAAATCCTTGGGGCTAATTAAAACTATACACAATCATATAAGGGGCGGCTGAATGAACCCGCCCCTTTATAGTACAAAGAAACACGAATTAAAAACAGGATTTATGTTTCAAGCAGGCGGTTCAATGTCTTGAGGACCAGATTATAGAAAATAAATATGGCAGATTCCATTTGAGGCAATGAAGATGAGACTCAGAAATTGTGGAAGCCATTGCTGACACAATTTCCGCCCTAAGAGGCTCATCGGAATGCTTTGCTGATTGGAAGATGCAATATTTATTTTCTATAATCTGGTCACAATCCCTCGAATCCGTCAGGTTGATACAAAAACCCTAACAAGGAGGTACATCATGCTCTATATAGGCGTAGACCTTGGAACATCCGCAGTAAAACTTCTGTTAATGGATGAAAAAGGCGACATCAAAAAAATTGTTTCAAAAGAATACCCATTATACTTTCCACATCCGGGCTGGTCAGAACAGCATCCGGAAGACTGGTTTACCCAGTCCGTAGAAGGCATCAAAGAACTGACTTCTGAGTGTGATAAGAGCCAGGTTGCAGGAATCAGCTTTGGTGGACAGATGCACGGACTGGTCATTCTGGATAAAGACGACCAGGTCATCCGCCCGGCAATTCTCTGGAACGATGGACGTACCACAGAAGAGACGGATTATCTGAATAACGAGATCGGAAAAGAAACGCTTTCTAAATACACAGCAAACATTGCATTTACTGGATTTACCGCACCAAAGATCCTGTGGGTAAAGAAAAATGAGCCGGAGAATTTTGCAAAGATCACAAAGATCATGCTTCCAAAAGATTATCTGGCATACTGCCTGTCAGGAAGCTTCTGCTCTGATTATTCGGATGCATCCGGCATGCTTCTGATGGATGTAGAACACAAATGCTGGTCCAAAGAAATGATGGACATCTGCGGCGTAACAGAAGAACAGCTTCCGAAACTTTATGAAAGTTACGAAGTCGTAGGAAGTCTGAAGCCGGAAGTAGCAGCAGAACTCGGACTTTCTGAAAATGTAAAAATTATTGCAGGAGCAGGCGATAATGCAGCGGCAGCTGTCGGAACAGGAACAGTTGGTGACGGAAGATGTAACATTTCCCTTGGAACATCCGGAACCATCTTTATTTCCAGTGCAAACTTCGGCGTAGATAAGAACAATGCCCTGCATTCTTTTGCACATGCAGACGGTCATTATCATCTGATGGGATGCATGTTAAGTGCTGCATCCTGCAATAAATGGTGGGCAGAAGAGATTCTTCACACGGATGATTTTGCAGCAGAGCAGAAAGATATTACAAAGTTAGGTGAGAACCATGTGTTCTATCTTCCATATCTGATGGGAGAGCGTTCACCGCACAATGATCCATATGCAAGAGCTACCTTTACCGGTATGACGATGGATACCACAAGAGCAGATATGATGCAGGCAGTACTGGAAGGAGTTGTATTTGCACTCCGTGATTCCCTTGAAGTTGCAAAAAGCCTTGGAATCAAGATTGAACGTACCAAGATCTGCGGTGGTGGAGCAAAGAGTCCTCTTTGGAGAAAGATGATTGCCAATATCATGAACCTGAAAGTGGATATCATCGAGAGCGAAGAAGGACCGGCACTTGGAGGTGCAATCCTTGCAGCAGTCGGATGCGGCGAATACGAAAGCGTAGAAGCAGCAGCTGACAAGCTGGTTAAGATTGTAGATACCGTAGAACCGGAAGCAGAACTGGTTGAAAAATACGAAAAGAGATACCAGGAGTTCCGTCAGATTTATCCGGCACTCAAACCGGTATTTCCGCATATTCAGTAATTGAATATAAGATTTTTATGGCGTCAGTCACATTGAATCTTCTTCTTTGCAGTCCCCGTTGACAGTGAAAGTTAAAACCCGTATAATGAATTATAAGATTGACATGATGTGGAGGGCTTGATTCTATGATTATTGCAAAGAATGATGAAGATAAAAGAAGCCGTGTGTGGAACTATGTGACAGGAATTACGACCGTTCTGATCATTATCGTGGCTGGATATTTCATTTACCAGGGATTTTTCGGAAATCCGCTGGAAGGAAAGTGGAAGCATGATGAGAGTGATATGATACTGGAAGTAGATGACCATAATGAAGCAGAGCTTGACTGGAAGAACCTGATCGATGGTAAGGATGTGGATGTGGAACTTGGATATACACTGGATATCAAGGCAAAGCAGATTACATTTACTGTAAAGCAGGAAGAGCTGGATGAGACAGCGAAAGAACTTGGTGATAATGTAACTGCATCGGAAGTAGAGCAGGCGATCAATTCTGTACTCACTACATTCAATTACAGTGTGGACGGAACCGAGCTTACACTTACCGAGTGGGATTATGGGGACCAGATGATTTTTGAAAAAGCAGACAAATAAAGAGAACCCTCTCTCTGTGGGCACGAAAGTCCGCAGGCAGAGGGTTTTGTGTGAGAACAGGAGGTTAAAAGCAGATGACAAGGAAGGAGACAAAAGTAATAAATATCGGAGGAAGAAAGATCGGTGGAGGCAATCCGGTAGCGATCCAGTCCATGACAAATACAAAGACAGAGGACGTGGAATCTACAGTTGCACAGATTCTTGCTCTGGAAAAGGCAGGATGCGAGATTATCCGCTGTGCAGTTCCGAATATGGAAGCAGCACAGGCTTTACAAGAGATTAAGAAACAGATCCATATTCCACTGGTTGCAGATATACATTTTGATTATCGTCTTGCGATCGCTGCAATTGAAAACGGTGCAGATAAAATCCGTATCAATCCGGGGAATATCGGAAGTGAGGACAGAGTCCGTGCGGTTGTGGAGAAAGCAAAAGAATACGAGATTCCGATCCGTGTCGGGGTGAACAGTGGTTCGCTGGAGAAGAACCTTCTGGAAAAATATGGTGGCGTGACTGCAGAGGGAATCGTGGAAAGTGCACTTGACAAGGTACACATGATTGAGAACATGGGCTATGACAATCTGGTGGTCAGTATTAAGTCTTCAGATGTCATGATGTGTGTAAAAGCGCATGAACTGATCGCAAAGAAATGCCCGTATCCGTTGCATGTGGGAATCACCGAGTCCGGGACGCTGCTTTCAGGCAATATTAAATCTTCAGTAGGACTTGGAATCATCCTTTATCAGGGAATCGGAGATACGATTCGTGTATCGCTGACAGGGGATCCATTAGAAGAGATCAAGAGTGCAAAACTGATCCTGAAAGCACTGGGACTTAGAAAAGGAGGAATTGAAGTTGTATCCTGCCCGACCTGTGGACGTACCAAGATTGACCTGATCGGACTTGCCAATAAAGTAGAGACGATGGTTGCTGAATATCCGCTTGATATCAAGGTTGCAGTGATGGGATGCGTGGTAAATGGTCCTGGAGAAGCAAGAGAGGCTGATCTTGGAATCGCAGGGGGAATTGGGGAAGGACTTCTGATCAAAAAAGGAGAGATCATCCGCAAGGTAAAAGAGGATGAACTTTTAGATGCACTTCGTAATGAACTGGAACATTGGGGCGAATAGAAGATGACAAAGCTATTTTTTGATGTGTTTCCAACATTGAATATCGATAACGACAGCCATATGCTGTTTGAAAAGGTGGAGGTGACGAAAATCACCTCCACTTCAGCCAGAAATCATATCAAGGTTTATATTTACAGTACCCATCTGATCCCGAAGAAAACGGTATGTTATGTGGAGAACCAGATTGAGGAACAGCTGTTTTCACAGGGAAATATTCCGGTGACGATCATCGAGGAATACCGGCTTTCCGAGCAGTATACGCCGGAGAACCTGATGCATGCCTACAAGGAGAGTATTCTTTTTGAGCTGGAGCAGAAAAGTGTGCTGGAGAAAAATATGTTCCAGAAGGCAAAGTGCCGCTTCGAAGGGGAGCGTACTATGTGTCTGACTATGGCGGACACGATTGTTGCAGAGGGAAAGACCAGCGAGATCACCAGCTATCTGAAGGACGTCTTTGAGAACCGTTTCCACGTGCCGGTGGATGTAGAAATTGATTATGAAGAAGTAGGAGAGAGCAAATACAAGAAATTCAATGAAATGCAGCTTCAGCAGGAAGTAGATGCGATCAGGGAAAGGAATCAGAAGTTGCAGGCACAGCATGCCACGGAAGAGGCGGCAAAAGCAAAAGAAACGGAAGGCGTATCAAAGAAGAAAGCGGAAAAAGCAGAAGATGCCGCTAAAGAAGCAGATGCATCAAGTACGCAGAATAAACAGGAACAGAAGAAACCGGAGACTCCGAAAAAGCAGGAATTTGCAGGAAAGTCCAGTGGGTTCAAAAGTGGCAAGGGAAGCTTTGTGCGTCGGGATTATCCGCTCAAGCGCTCCGATGACCCGAACGTAATTTATGGACGGGACTTTGACGATATGCCGATCGAGCTGAAGACAGTTACCGGAGAGATGGGTGAGATTACTTTCCGGGGACAGGTGATCAGCTTTGATACCCGTGAGATCCGGAACGAAAAGACAATCGTCATGTTTGCCGTGACCGACTTTACCGACACGATCATGGTCAAGATGTTTACACGCAATGACCAGCTCCCGGATCTGCTTGCGGAGATTAAAAAAGGTGTATTTCTGAAAATCAAAGGAGTTACGACGATTGATAAATTTGATGGAGAGCTGACCATTGGTTCTGTAACCGGAATCCGCAAAACTTCGGATTTCCGTGTAACAAGAAAAGACAAGTATCCGGAAAAACGCGTGGAGCTTCACTGCCATACCAAGATGAGCGATATGGATGGTGTTTCCGAGGCAAAAGATCTGGTAAAGCGAGCACATGACTGGGGGCACCCGGCGATTGCGATCACCGATCATGGTGTGGTGCAGGGGTTTACCGATGCAAATCATGTGATCGAGGATCTGGATAAAGATGATCCATTTAAAGTTATTTATGGAGTGGAAGGATATCTGGTAGATGATCTGACTAAGATCGCAGAGAACGAAAAGGGACAGGATCTGGAAGGCACTTACGTGGTATTCGATATCGAGACAACCGGTTTTTCCGCTGTGACTGACCGGATCATCGAGATTGGCGCGGTAAAAGTGGAAGACGGGAAGATCACAGATAAGTTCAGTACCTTTGTCAATCCGAAACGTCCGATCCCGTTCCGTATCACGGAACTTACCGGCATCACCGATGAGATGGTCATCGATTCGCCGGATATTGAGACGATCTTGCCGCAGTTTATAGAATTTATTGGCGATGCGGTTCTGGTGGCGCATAATGCTTCTTTTGATGTGGGATTTATCGAGCAGAACTGCAAAAGGCAGAAGATTGAGGCTGATTTTACTTATGTAGATACCGTTGCACTTGCCCGTGTCCTTCTTCCGGCACTGAACCGTTTCAAGCTGGATACCGTTGCAAAAGCTTTAAATATTTCCCTGGAGAATCATCACCGCGCAGTTGATGATGCAGGCTGCACGGCAGAAATCTTTGTGAAATTTGTGCAGATGCTTAAAGAACGGGAACTGACAACGCTTGCAAAAGTTAATGAATTTGGGGATCTGAACCCGGATTCTATTAAAAAGCTTCCGACTTATCATGTCATTATTCTTGCAAGAAATGACATTGGTCGTGTGAATTTGTATCAGCTTGTTTCTGCATCCCATCTGGTTTACTATAACCGCAGACCCCGTATCCCGAAAAGTGTGCTAAATGAGCACCGGGAAGGTCTGATCGTGGGAAGTGCCTGCGAAGCCGGAGAGCTTTACCGTGCACTTCTGGATGGAAAGCCGGATGAGACGATCGCGAAGATCGTGGATTTTTATGACTATCTGGAAATCCAGCCGCTTGGAAACAATGCATTTATGGTAGAGAGTGACAAAGTAACTTCGGTCAATTCTATGGAAGATATCATGGATCTGAACCGGAAGATCGTGCATCTTGGGGAGCAGTTCCACAAACCGGTCGTGGGAACCTGTGACGTACATTTCATGGATCCGGAAGATGAGGTATACCGCCGGATCATCATGGCAGGAAAAGGATTTGGAGATGCCGATAAGCAGGCACCACTATACCTTCGTACAACGGAGGAAATGCTGGATGAATTTGCCTACCTTGGTTCGGAAAAAGCGTATGAAGTTGTGATCAGGAACACCAATTTGATCGCGGATATGATCGAGAAGATTTCTCCGGTCCGCCCGGATAAGTGTCCTCCGGTTATTGAGAATTCCGACCAGATGCTGCGAGATATCTGTTATAATAAAGCCCATTCTATGTACGGGGATCCCCTTCCGGAGATCGTACATGAACGACTGGAAAGAGAACTGAATTCCATCATTTCCAATGGATTTGCGGTTATGTATATCATTGCGCAGAAGCTGGTATGGAAATCCAACGAGGATGGTTACCTGGTAGGATCCCGTGGTTCGGTAGGATCTTCATTCGTTGCAACTATGGCAGGAATTACGGAGGTCAATCCTCTGGTTCCACATTACTATTGTAGCAATTGTCACTATAGTGATTTTGATTCGGAAGAAGTGAAAAAATATGTGGGTGGCTGTGGACACGATATGCCGGATAAGAACTGTCCGGTCTGTGGACAGAAGCTGGTCAAAGACGGATTTGACATTCCATTTGAGACTTTCCTTGGATTCAAGGGAAACAAAGAGCCGGATATCGACCTGAACTTCTCCGGAGATTACCAGAGTAAAGCGCATAAGTATACGGAGGTTATTTTCGGAAAAGGTCAGACCTTCCGTGCCGGAACCATTGCCGCACTTGCAGAAAAGACGGCTTATGGATATGTGAAGAATTATTATGAGGAGCGTGGTGACCGTAAGCGAAACTGCGAGATCGATCGTATCGTAGCTGGCTGTACCGGAATCCGCCGAAGTACCGGACAGCATCCGGGGGGAATCGTAGTTCTTCCGCATGGAGAGGACATTAACTCTTTCACTCCAATCCAGCATCCGGCAAATGATATGACGACCGATATTATCACCACTCATTTTGATTATCATTCCATCGACCACAACCTTTTGAAACTGGATATTCTCGGACACGATGATCCGACCATGATCAAAACGCTGGAAGAGCTGATCAATTCCGATGCGATGGACAATAAATACGATGGAGTGAATAATGTATTTAAAGCGACTGATATTCCATTGGATGATCCAGGTGTAATGGGACTTTTTGCAGGAACAGAGGTGCTCGGTATCACACCGGAGGACATTGACGGATGTCCGCTTGGTTGTCTGGGAGTCCCGGAGTTTGGTACAGATTTTGTTATCCAGATGGTAATTGATACCAAGCCAAAGACGCTTTCGGACCTGATCCGTATTTCAGGTCTGTCTCATGGAACAGATGTGTGGCTGAACAATGCACAGACCCTGATTGAAGAAGGAAAGGCAACCATTTCTACGGCAATCTGTACCCGTGATGATATCATGACTTATCTGATCAACAAAGGTGTTGAAAGTGAAGAATCCTTCACAATCATGGAACGTGTGCGTAAAGGAACCGTTGCAAAAGGAAAATGTAAAGAGTGGTCACAGTTTAAAAAAGATATGCTGGAGCATGACGTGCCGGAATGGTATATCTGGTCCTGTGAGCGGATCAAATACATGTTCCCGAAAGCCCATGCTGCAGCTTATGTCATGATGGCATACCGGATTGCCTACTGCAAGATCAATTATCCGCTTGCCTATTATGCGGCATACTTCGGAATCCGTGCATCTGCATTCTCTTACGAACTGATGGGACAGGGAAAAGAAAAACTTCTCTACCATATGAAAGAATATAAAAGAAGAGCAGAACTCAATCAGCTCAGTAAAAAAGATCAGGATACCTTAAAAGATATGAAAAATGTACTGGAAATGTATGCCAGAGGATTTGATTTTTTACCGATCGATATCTACAAATCCAAAGCATCCAAGTTCCAGATCGTCGGCGACAAGCTCCTTCCACCGTTCAACACCATTGACGGCATGGGCGATAAAGCCGCCGAGGCTATGGAAATTGCCGCTAAAGACGGACCATACCTCTCTAAAGACGATTTCCGTCAGAGAACAAAAGTCAGCAAGACATTGGTTGACTTGATGGCAGATATGGGTTTGCTGGGCGACCTTCCGGAGACCAATCAGTTATCCCTGTTTGATTTTGCCTAAATAAAAAGTCAAAGTACTTAAAGATAAGTTATCATTCAATATAACTTAAAAAAGTGCTTTGGCTTTTTTGCATATAAGAGAAAAGTATAAATTTGCATTTGGTTAGGTTAAACAAAGCCTTTTACTGCATTTTGCCAGTAACGTAGAAGCAGAGTTCCGTTCCGACTATATCTATTTCCAATTCCGTTGAGTGCAATGGAGATGAAACACAAGTCGGAACTCTGGCACCACCGATTCCACACCCATAAAAATGCACAAAATCATCCCTATTTTTTTGGTAGTTATTTATGGCTGAAAATGATTGACTTTGACTGAAAAAGGCGATATATTAAACCTAAAGATGAATGAAAAAGAAAATAAATGATTGAAAATGACTGAAATATAAAATACAATTGAATAAATCAGTCATAACCAGTCGAAATGGAGGTGAGATAAGTGCTTGCAGAAGAAAGATTCAGTGAAATTCTGAAATTAGTGAATGAATACAAGACAATCACTGTTCAGGAACTGACCGAGCTTCTGGATATGTCAGAGTCAACGATACGAAGAGATCTGACAACACTTCATAAAAAAGGAAAGCTGATCAAGGTACATGGTGGTGCAACCGCAGTCAATATGGCGCAGTACACCAGAGACGAATCTGTTGCAGTCAGACAGGATCTGAACATTGATGAAAAGGTGCAGATCGGAAAGTATGCATCATCTCTGATTGAAAAAGATGATTTCGTCTATATCGATGCCGGAACGACCACGGATTTCCTGATTGATTTCCTGACAGAGCAGGACGCTGTGTATGTGACAAACGGAATCATGCATGCGAAGAAGCTGACACAGAAAGGCTGTATAGTTTATCTGATCGGTGGGGAATTAAAAGAAGCAACGCTGGCACTGGTCGGAGAGGAAGCAATGAAAACCCTGGGAAGATACCATTTCACAAAAGGATTCTTCGGAACCAATGGGATTCATATAGAGAGTGGATGCACCACACCAGATATCCGGGAGGCTGCGATCAAAGAGATGGCAATCTTAAGAAGCGCAAAGGCTTACATCCTTGCAGATTCAACCAAATTCGGTCAGGTAGCACCGGTAACATTTTCAGAACTGGATGCAGTGGACATCATTACAACAAAGCTTAAGGATGCTACATTTAACAAATATAAAAATATTGTGGAGGTTGCAAAATAATGATTTACACAGTGACATTTAACCCGTCTTTGGACTATGTGGTACAGGCAGATCAGCTGATCCCGGGAGAGATCAACCGGACAACAAGCGAACATATTTATCCGGGAGGAAAAGGGAACAACGTATCTGTGATCCTTTCCAATCTGGGACTTAAGAGCAAAGCGCTTGGATTCAAGGCAGGATTTACCGGAGATGTACTGGAAAAGATGCTGGAAGAGTTCGGATGTGAGACAGATTTTATCCCGTTAAAAGAAGGTAATAGCCGAATCAATGTAAAGATCAATGCAGGAACTGAGACTGAGATCAACGGACAGGGACCGGTTATCACAGAAGAAGCAATCCAGGCATTATATGAAAAGCTGGATAAGCTGGAAGAAGGCGATGTACTGATCCTTGCAGGAAGTATTCCGAATACTCTGCCGGAAGATATTTATGAGAGAATCCTGGAGAGACTTTCCGAAAAAGAAATCCGTTTTGTAGTGGATGCAACCAAGGATCTTCTTTTAAAAGTTATGAAATATCATCCGTTCCTGATCAAACCGAACAACCATGAGTTAGGTGAGATGTTTAACGTAGAACTGAAGAGAAAAGAAGACATCATCATTCATGCGAAGAAGTTACAGGCACTTGGAGCACAGCATGTACTGGTATCCATGGCAGGTGACGGAGCGATCCTTGTGACAAAGGATGGAAAAGTCTATGAGACCATGCCTCCGAAAGGAAAGGTTGTCAATTCTGTTGGCGCAGGTGATTCTATGGTGGCAGGATTTATTACCGGATATCTGAATACAAAAGATATGGAAAAAGCATTTCGCCTGGGTGTGGCGGCAGGAAGTGCTTCGGCATTCTGTTCGTGGCTTGCTACAAGAGATGAGATTGTTGCACTTCTTGGAGAACCGGCAGAAGTGTACCATATATAAAATCAAATGGGAGGAATGACAAGATGAAGATTACAGACTTACTCAAAAAGCAAAGTATTTGCCTCGATGGCAAGGCAGATTCCAAAGAGCAGGTCATCCGTGAAATGGTCGATCTGATGGCAGAAGGCGGGAACATCAATGACATTGACACCTATCGTGAAACTGTCTTCAAACGAGAAGAAGAAGGAACTACAGGAATTGGTGAAGGCATTGCAATCCCGCATGGCAAGACTGAAGCGGTAAGCGCACCGGGACTTGCAGCCATGGTACTTCCGGAGGGTGTAGATTACGATTCTCTGGACGGAGAACCGGCATACCTTATTTTCCTGATCGCAGCACCGAATACAGAGGACAATGTACATCTGGAAGTACTCAGTCGTCTGTCCATGCTTCTGATGGATGAGGATTTCAGAAACAAGCTGCTTCATGCAAAGGATGTTGATGAATTTCTTGCTTATGTTGATGTAGCCGAGAAAGAAAAATTCCCGGAAGAATCAGAAGAAAAAGCAGAAGCTCCGGCGGATGCATCTACAAAACCGTATCAGATCCTCGCAGTTACCGCATGCCCGACCGGTATCGCCCATACTTACATGGCGGCGGAAGGTCTGGAAAAGAAAGCGAAAGAAATGGGAGTTACCATCAAGGTAGAAACAAACGGATCTGGTGGTGCCAAGAACGTACTGACACCGGAAGAAATCGCTGCCTGTGACTGTATCATCATTGCAGCCGACAAGGATGTCGCAATGGCAAGATTTGACGGCAAGCCGCTGATCAGTACAAAGGTATCTGACGGAATCAACAAAGCACAGGAGCTGATCGAACGTGCCTTGAGTGGAAATGCTCCAGTTTATCACAGCAAGGGTGGAGCAACAGAAGAGGGTGGTGCGTCATCTGACGGAGATACCATCGGACGCAAGATTTATAAGAGCCTGATGAATGGAGTATCCCATATGCTTCCGTTCGTAATCGGCGGTGGAATCCTGATCGCACTTTCTTTTCTGGTTGACGGTGCAAATGCAGGTACAGCAGCATTTGGTAGTGGAACTCCACTTGCAAAATTCTTCAACACCGTTGGAAATACAGCGTTTGGGATGATGTTCCCGATCCTTGCCGGTTATATTGCAATGGCAATTGGTGACAGACCGGCATTGATGCCTGGTATTGTAGGCGGACTTCTTGCAAAAGCCGGAACTTCTGTATTCCTTGCAGAAGACGCATGGATTTCATCCGGATTCTTCGGTGCACTGATCGCCGGATTTGCAGCAGGATACCTGATGATCGGATTGAAGAAATTGTTTGACAAGCTTCCGAAAACTCTGGAAGGGACAAAACCGGTTCTTCTGTATCCATTCTTTGGGATTCTGATCATGGCAGCATTTATGATCTTTATCGTAAACCCACCGGTTGGAGCATTTAACACCTGGCTGAATAATGTCCTTTCCGGAATGGGAGAATCCAGCAAGATGCTTCTGGGAGCGGTTCTTGCAGGTATGATGTCCATTGATTTTGGCGGACCGTTCAACAAAGCGGCATATGTATTTGGAACGGCATCCATCGCAAGTGGACAGTTTGATATTATGGCATCTGTTATGATCGGAGGTATGGTTCCACCGATCGCAATCGCACTTGCCACCACATTTTTTAAAAACCGTTTCACAAAGAGTGAA
>OLNK01000982.1_pt1 | contig 25352 bp, 30 predicted proteins | sample 1672791 | NCBI WGS metagenome assembly OLNK01 (sample SAMEA3136724, study PRJEB25190) | human gut metagenome | biome: human gut; feature: human-associated habitat; material: faeces | place: Austria | collected 2013 | reverse complement strand
AAACCGATTTGCGAAAAGTGCAAAGTCATCAAGCGCAAAGGCCGCGTCATGGTGATTTGCCAGAACCCGAAGCACAAACAGCGCCAGGGTTAATCGACAAACAGCATTCCAGCCGCACAAGGACGTTCTTATCCCGCCGGCCTTCTGCGGCATGATCCACCAAGGGGATAAATAAATCAGGAGGTGCTAAAACCATGGCACGTATCGCCGGAGTTGACTTGCCCAAGGAAAAGCGAGTCGAAATTGGCCTCACTTATATCTACGGCATTGGCCGCAGTGCTGCGGACGAGATCCTCGCCGCCACGAAGATCAATCCCGATACCCGAGTGAAGGACCTGACCAAGGACGAAGAAGCGCTTATCCGTGACTACATTGATAAAAACTTCACCGTTGAGGGCGACCTGCGCCGTAACACCGCGCTCGACATCAAACGCCTTGTCGAGATCCAGTGCTACCGCGGCACGCGTCACCGCAAGGGATTGCCCGTGCGCGGCCAGCGTTCCAAAACGAACGCCCGTACCCGCAAAGGTCCGAAGCGCACTGTAGCCAACAAGAAGAAGTAATCCAACAAGGAGGACAGTTAGATGGCAACAAAAGCCGCTGCTAAAAAAGGCGCCCCCGTGCGTGGCAAACGCCGCGAGCGCAAAAATATTGAACGTGGCTGCGCGCATATTCAGAGCACATTCAATAACACCATTGTTACCATTACGGACGTGCAGGGCAATGCCGTGTCTTGGGCCAGCGCAGGCGGCCTGGGCTTCCGCGGTTCCCGCAAGAGCACGCCGTTTGCCGCGCAGACTGCTGCCGAGACGGCCGCCCGCGCCGCGATGGAGCATGGCATGAAGTCGGTAGAAGTTTATGTGAAAGGCCCTGGTTCCGGCCGTGAAGCCGCTATCCGTGCTTTGCAGGCCACCGGCTTGGAGGTAAATATGATCAAGGACGTTACCCCCATTCCGCATAACGGCTGCCGCCCGCCCAAGCGCCGCCGCATTTAATTGAAGGAGGAAAAACAATGGCAAGATATACAGGCGCAGTTTGCCGCCAGTGCCGTCGTGAGAACCAGAAGCTCTTCCTGAAGGGCGACCGCTGCTACTCCGACAAATGCGCGCTCGCCCGCCGCAGCTTCGTGCCGGGCCAGCACGGCCAGAACCAGGCCCGTAAGAAGGTCTCTGAATACGGCCTGCAGCTGCGCGCGAAACAGAAAGCAAAACGCTATTACGGTGTTCTGGAGAGCCAGTTCGCCCATTACTTTGAAATGGCCGAGCGCAAATCCGGCATCACCGGTGAGAATCTGCTTAGGATCCTTGAAAGCAGACTGGACAATATCGTCTACCGCGCGGGCTTTGCGATGAGCCGCAAGGAAGCCCGCCAGCTGGTGCTGCACCGTCACTTTACCGTGAACGGCCAGACCGTGAACATCCCCTCCTACCTCGTGAAAGAGGGCGACAAGGTCGCCGTCCGCACCACGGACTGCGACAAGATCAAAGAGTGCATCGAGAAGAACAGCGCCCGCCCCGTGCCTGCGTGGCTGGACAAGGACGCTGAGAAGATGACTGTCAACGTCACGAAGCTGCCCGAGCGTGCCGACATCGATTTCGACATCGAGGAGCACCTCATCGTCGAGCTGTACTCCAAATAATCCCCGTGATCCTCATCACCGTATGCGAACATTTTGGCAGGCGGCGTGCCGCCGCCTGCCTGAACTAAGGAGGGTTTTAGAATGATGGAGATTGAGAGACCCAAGATCGATACCGCCAGCCTTTCCGCAGACGGCCGTTACGGCAAATTCGTCGTGGAGCCGCTGGAGCGCGGTTTCGGTACCACCTTGGGCAACAGCCTGCGGCGTGTGCTGCTTTCCAGCCTGCCGGGCGTGGCAGTCACCAGCATTAAAATCGACGGGGTAGTCCATGAGTTCTCCACGATCGAGGGCGTGAAGGAAGACGTTACCGAGATCGTCCTGAACGTCAAAGGCATCACCGCAAAGCTTTATTCCGATACCCCGAAAACCGTTCGCATCGAAGCGAGCGGTGAGGGCGAGGTAACTGCCGGCAGCATCCAGCAGGATGCGGAGATCGAGGTGCTGAACCCTGATTGGCACATTGCGACCCTGGCGGACGGCGCGAAGCTCATCATGGAGCTTGTGTTCGACAAGGGCCGCGGTTATGTCCCGGCGGAACGCAACAAGCAGGCTGCGGAGCAGGCTTCCCTGAACGCTCTGCCTGTCGACAGCATCTATACCCCTGTACTCAAGGTGAATTACACGGTGGAGAACACCCGCGTGGGCCAGATTACCGACTACGACAAGCTGACGCTTGAGGTCTGGACGGACGGCACGATTAGCGCGAAGGAGGCCGTGAGCCTTGCCGCGCGTATCATGACCGAGCATCTGAACCTGTTCGTCACGCTTTCGCAGGAGGCGATGGACGCCGAGATCATGGTGGAAAAGGACGACAAGGGCAAGGAAAAGGCTCTCGAGATGACCATTGAGGAGCTGGACCTTTCCGTGCGTTCTTTCAACTGCCTGAAGCGCGCCGGCATCAATACCGTGGAAGACCTGATCAACAAATCCGAAGACGAGATGATGAAAGTGCGCAACCTCGGCCGCAAGAGCCTTGAGGAAGTTATGGCGAAACTGGATTCCCTCGGCTTTACCCTTACAAAAGACGACGAGTAAACTGCAAAGGAGTGAAATGGGATGCCCGGTACAAGAAAACTTGGCAGAACCAGCGACCACCGCAAGGCGATGCTCCGCGCTATGGTGACTTTCCTGTTTGAGACAGGCAAGATCGAGACCACGGCGACGCGTGCAAAGGAAGTGCGCGCGATGGCGGAGAAGATGGTGACCCTCGGCAAGCGTGAAGACCTGCATGCGAAGCGTCAGGTGTACGGCTTCATCACGAAAGAGAGCGTGGCAAAGAAGGTCATCGACGAGATCGGCCCGAAATACGCCGACCGCGACGGCGGTTACACCCGTATCATCAAGACTGGTGTGCGCCGCGGCGACGCCGCCGAAATGGCGATCATCGAACTGGTTTAAGTTCTGTTTAAAACATCCCCCGTGCAGGAAATCGGCACGGGGGATGTTTTTATTGATTACGGAAACCACCGGCTCTGCCGGTGGAGGTGTCCCGTAAAAAGCTTTAGCTTCAAGCATCGAGCGAAGCGAGCTGCTAACAGAAAGCTTTCAATAATAGAAAGCTTCCGTTAGAACAGCAATCGCCCATTTACGGGCTGTGGGGCAAGTTATGCAAGCGAAATAAATTTCAGTGCGTCTTAAGACGCTTGTCGGTAATAGGCTCTTATAGAGCCTACTCAAGCCACCAGCTTAGCTGGTGGTTATGACTGCGCAATAAAAGCCCCGTCCTGACGGCCATATGGGCCGGAGCGGCCGCAGGCCATTTTTTATTGCCCCGCAATAAAAAAGCTTATCCCGATGGCCGCGGGCCGGGGGCGGCCCGCATGGCCTGAAAAATAGCCTGCGGTTATTTTTCAAATATTGCTGCACAGCGGATATACAGCCTTTACCATCCTGCAATATTTGGCCTTTGCGCGCTGCGGTGCGAAAACTTTTACATGTTTGGACAGGTAGCAATGGCCCCTGCGGTGGCGGGGGCTGTCGTTTTATGATAAAATGTAGAAAATCGGGAGCGGGGAAGTGCGGATATGGCGGGCATCGGCAAAGTAATGGACGAAGTAAAAAAGGCTGTGGTGGGTAAGGATGCGGTGCTGCTGCGTGCGGTGCTGGCCATCCTTGCGGGCGGCCATATTTTGCTGGAGGATGTGCCGGGCGTAGGTAAGACAACGATGGCGCTGGCTTTTTCCAAGGCGCTGGGCCTGCGCTATAACCGTATGCAGTTCACGCCGGACGTGCTGCCCTCAGATGTGACGGGTTTCTCTCTTTACAACAAAGCTGTGGGGAAAATGGAATACCAGCCCGGCGCCGTGCTGTGCAACCTGTTCCTGGCCGATGAGCTGAACCGTGCGACCAGCCGCACACAGGCCGCACTGTTGGAGGCCATGGAGGAGGGGCAAGTGACCGTGGACGGCGTAACGCATGCGCTGCCCCGCCCTTTTATCGTTATTGCAACACAGAATCCCGCCGGAGCGTCGGGGACGCAGCTTTTGCCGGATTCCCAGATGGACCGGTTTATGGTGAAGTTGTCCCTCGGATACCCGGAACCGCAGGATGAGCTGCGCATGCTGCGCCGGAAACAGAAGGGCAATCCCCTGGATGGCGTGCAGCAGGCTCTGGACAAGGCCGGGCTGGCGGCGCTGCGCGCACAGACAGACCAGATCTATGTGAGCGACGATGTACTGGACTATATTGTACGGCTCGTGGCGGGAACAAGGACCTTGCCGGAACTGGTACAGGGGGCGAGCCCGCGCGCCACACTGGCTGTGGCCGCTATGGCAAAGGCCGCGGCGCTTGCCCGGGGCGCGGATTATGTCACACCTGCGGATGTGCGGCGCATCTTTCACTGTACGGTGGCACACCGGTTGATCCCCGCGCCGCAGACAAGGGATGTGGACGCGCTGCTGGACGATCTGATGCGCAGTATAAGCGCGCCGCAGCTCAAATGAGGGTGTGGGCGGCGCGCGCGGTCTATGGGTTGGCGCTGGGCGGGGCCGTGCTGTTTTATTGCTTTTATTTCGGCCAATTGGCATGGTATGTTCTGATGCTGGCCGTCTGCCTGCCTTTGTTTTCCCTTGTGGTAAGCCTTCCGGCGATGCTGACAGCGGGTATCGTGCTGCACGCGCCCGCGGCGGTAGAGCGGGAAAAAACCTGTGTTTTACAGGTATATATGCTGGGATGGATGCCTGCCGCGCGTATGGAAGTACGTATTTCGGTGGAGGACCGGACGCATCCGGGCCAGGACTGTGCGCGGTGGCTTCACTTGCGCGGGGAGGCTCCTGCGGAATGGGAGCTGGACACTGCGCACTGCGCGGCACTGCGGTGCAGCGTGCGGCGTGCGTGGGTATATGATTATCTGGGCCTGTTCCGCCTGCCTGTGCGCAGGCCGGGCGCGGTCATTGTCACCGTGCGGCCGCGGCCCGTTGCCCTTTCGCCGGAGCCGCCGCTGCCGGGGGCCGTATCCGGCGGACCGATGAAGCCCCGGGTGGGCGCGTATGCCGAGGAGCATGAGCTGCGGCCCTACCGCCCGGGAGACCCTATGCGCACGGTTCACTGGAAGCTGACGGCAAAAACAGGAGAGATGATCGTCCGGGAGGCGCTGGTGCCCTGCCGGGCGCGCGCCCTTCTGCTGGTGGAGAGGCGGGGCGGCCCTGACGCGCTGGACCGGGTATTGGAGCATTTGTGCTGGTTGTCCGCGCGTCTGACGCAGCAGGGAGTGTCTCACACTGTGTTGTGGCCCGGTGAGAACGGCGTGGTGCACACGGCGCTGGTGGATGAGGCCGGGCAGTTGGATGCGCTGCTGTACCGTCTTTTGGCTGAACCGGCGGACGGTGCGGACGGCTGGGCGCCGGGTTGGGCGCCGCCGCAGGCGGAATGGAGCTATACCCTGCGCGCGGAAAAGGAGGCGGCGGATGATGCGGGATAAACGGCGAAAGACGCCCGGTATTTCGCTTTCTGCTGCGGGGCGGCATACCCGCCTTGCCCCGGGGCACGCCGGCGTCGGAAAAGCCGGGACGCCCTTTTGGCGCAGGACAGGCCGGCACAACGCTCCAAGAAAAGCGCCGTTGTGGAGCGCGCTTTCCAGCCTTTTGTTGTTGTGGCTGGGCGTGGGAGGAACGGTATTTGCCGTTGTCACAGGCTTTGACCTGCCGGTTGGGCGCGGAGCGGTAGCGCTGAGCTGTGCGGCGGTTCCAGCTGTTGTATGGTTTTTAGCGCTGCCGCTGCGTGCGGCGCGCCTGCTGCGCCTTCCTGCGCTGCTGCTGGGAGCGGCGCTCCTGGCGTCCGCAGGGGAAAACGCCCTGCGCGGTGCGGTTTTGACTGCACAGAATATCACACAGGCGTACCATGCATATTTTCCGGCGATCCCCGTGTGGTTTTCCGATGTGCCAATGACGTTGGAAAACCGTTCCCTGACAATATTTTTTTGTGCTTATGCGGCGATTTTGGCGGGGTTGCTGGGCGCGGCTCTGCTGTGGCAGCGTTCGGCTTTGTTTTCGGCCGCGCTGACAGTGCCGCCGTTTTGCCTGCCGCTGGTAGTAACGCAGGCTGCCGCGCCCGTTCCGCAGCTGATGTGCCTGTTGTTTTGGACGCTGCTGCTGCTGACACATGCGCTGCGGCGCTCCAGCCCGGCGCAGGCCGGCCGTGTTACCTGGGGCCTGTTGGCGCCCGCTCTGGCGCTGCTGCTGGGGCTGCAGATTTTTCTGCCGGACAGAGACTTTATCCGGCCGTCCTGGGCGGGCAGGATGCAACGGGACGTGATCGCTCTGGTGCAGGGAAATACGCCGTCTGCATTGCCGTGGCGTGCATCCTCCGGCGGCGGACTGCGGCTGGAGACAGCAGGCCCCCGTGTTTACACAGGCCGTACAGTGCTGCGGGTGGAATGCGGAATTGACGGTGTGTTTTATCTGCGCGGCGCGTCCGCCGGTGATTATACGGGCCGTGCATGGAAGGATTGCAGCCTGGGTGCGGTGCAGCTTGCGGCGGAGGGCACAGAGCCTGCGCCGCACCCGCTGCAGTTGCCTGCTCTGAACCTGGGGGCGCTGGGCGGCGAAGGCGAGCAGATGACGGTGACAAGCGTCGGAGATGGTACGGATCTGTGCTATCTGCCGTACTATCCTTTGGCTGTGCCGGGGATGACATATGTTTCCGATGGCAGTGTGACGCATGATTTGGACACGCAGAGCTGGATAACGGAATTTTACGGCGAATATTGGCTGGCGGGCGTACCGCCGGATGAGCAGGAATGGACGGAACAACGGATCCATTTGGAACTGCCGCTGCTGCCGGAGCTGGAACAGCCGGAGCGCTTTTATAGAGAGGCCGTCTATCGGGAATATACCGCGCTGCCCGCGGATACGGCGCAGGCAATGCAGGCGCTGGCGGCGAGGGCGGGCATCCGCACCGACGGCGGCACGGCAGAGACAGCCCGGCAGGTGGCGCAATACATCGGAAGTGCGGCCCGGTACAGTCTGGATACGCCTGTCCAGCCGCGGGATGAAGACTTTGTGCTGCATTTTCTGACGCAGTCCCGCCAGGGTTACTGCGTGCATTTTGCCTCGGCAGCAGCGGTTATGCTGCGCGCGCTGGATATCCCGGCACGGTATGTGAGCGGTTATGTCGCTGTTGTACAGGGCGGTAGGGCCGATGTGCCGGACAGCGCCGCCCATGCATGGGTGGAATATTATCTGGACGGCTTCGGCTGGCTGCCTTTGGAAGCGACGCCGGGTTTTGCGCGCGAAACCAGTGTGCTGCCGGAGGCATTGCTTTCCGGTGAAGGCGTGCCGGAGAACGGGGAAAGCAATGCCGCCTCCCGCGACACTGCGTCATCCGAAACGGAAGGACGAAAGGAACAGGGAGCAGACCCTGCGGTGAACGGCCCGGACCGCGCGCCGGGAACAGAACGCTCCGAAGAGGAGCCGGGCGGGGCCCGGCCGGACACGTCGGGGCCGGCGGCCGCGGGGGCGGATTCGTGGCAGCTGCCGGTGCAGGCGCTGTGGCTGCTGGCGCTGCCCGCATTGGCGGCTGCCGTATGGCTGCGCCGCCGCCTTGTGTTGGCGCGCAGGGCGCGCAGGATGCAGGGCCCTGCCCGCAGCCGGGCGGCGCTGGATACGTGGGTCTATCTGGAACGGCTGTGCCGGGGCGCTGCGCCGCCGCCCGCGCGTCTGAGGGAACTGGCGGAAAAAGCAAAGTTCAGCAATCATGTGCTGACACCGGAGGAGCTTGGGGCGCTGACCGAATATGCCGGCCAATGCGCGGCCCGACGGGAGAAGGAGAGCGGGCCGCTGCGCCGTTTTTGGGAAAAATGGATCTTATGCCTGTATTGACCGCAAAAAGAAAGGAGAAGGCTTCGGAATGGAGCATGAGCAAATTGCAGCGCAGGTGAAAAAGCTGACAGGGAAGAACAACGACGCCGCATATGCAGCCCTGTGTACGCTGGAGGCGGAAAGTGAAGCTTCGGCCGCGGTGTGTGTCTTTTGGGATGCTTTTGCGGCAATGCTGGACGATAAACGCACTTATGTACGCATGCGGGGCATGGTCCTGCTGGCATGCAACGCACAGTGGGCGGGCCCTGAGCAGGTAATGGAGATGCTGGAGCGGTATCTTGCCCACATCACAGACGAAAAGGCGGCCGCTGCACGCTGGTGCGTTCAACGGCTGCCCCAGTTTGCAGCAGCCTGCCCGGGCTGCTTTCCGCGAGCCAGACAGGCGCTCCTGTGCGCGGACCTTTCCCGTTACTCCGAAAGCATGGCCTCTTTGCTGGAACGGGATATTCGCGCCGCTCTGAAGCGGCTGCCGGAGAAATAAAACAGAAAACGCGCTTTCCCCAAAGCGGATGTCCGTTTCAGGGAAGGCGCGTTTTGGGTATGAGCGTTCAGCGAAGCACGTCGGCATATTCCGGATGCTGGCCGAACCATTTTTTTGCATAGCTGCAGGTGGGGATGGCTTTGCGGCCCGTTTCGCGCAAAGAGCGGGCGATGCGTTCCATCATCTGTGCGGCAACACCCTGCCCGCGCAGCGCTTCGTCGACGAAGGTGTGGTCAATGTTTACAACGCCCGGCGCGAATTCAGGAAAAGTGGCCTCTGCCAGCAGCTGGCCCTCCTGCACATATGCAATACGGTTTTCCGTCAGAATGAACGGCATACAAATCACCTCTCTGTCCATAGTATAGCACAAATCGCGCGGAACTTGACAATTTTTTATTTGTGTAATATATTATATAAAAATGTAATATATTATATAAATTCAGAAGGAGACTTTGCATGGAGCTGAAAAATTATCCCGCACCCTATGTGCTTTTTGGCTCGCTGCTGGCAATGGGAAACCGCCTGCAAGCCGCCGGGGACCGGTTTTACGATGAGATCACGACAAAGCAGTGGTTTGTGCTGGCGGTGCTGGAGAACTTTTCAGCTCCGCCAACACTGGGCGAGCTGGCGCGCGGTGTGGGAAGTTCGCATCAAAACGTGAAGCAGCTGGTTTTGAAGCTGCAGCAAAAGGGATATGTGGCTCTGGCGCAGGACGGGCGGGACGCACGCAAGAACCGCGTGCACCGAACCCCAAAGTGCGCGGAGCTGCCGGAAAAATACGGCGCACGCCAGCAGGAATTCATGCGGGCGCTGTATACAGGCATCCGTGCAGACGAGGCTGAACAGGCTGCCGGAGTGCTGGCCCGTATGCTGCAAAACCTGGAGAAGATGCAAACGGTGGAGGAGGGGTTGGAATGAAAACGCTGGTGGTATACCGTTCCCATTATGGCAGTACACGCCGGTATGCTCAATGGCTGGCACAGGCGCTGGATGCCGATGCTGCGGAGGAAAGGCAGGCGGACGCGCGCCTTGTGCAGAACTATGAATGCGTGATATTTGGCGGCGGCCTGTATGCGGGGAGCATTGCCGGCGCTGCGCGTATGGCAAAGTTGTATGGTGCATTGCAGGGGAAACGTCTGGCAATGTTTACAGTGGGGCTGTCGGACCCGAGCGACCCGGAAAATGTGAAAAAGATCATGCAGGATGCGGCCCGGGCCTTTACGCCGGAAATGCTGGAGAATATCTGCTTTTTCCACCTGCGCGGCGGGATGGATTACCGGAATATGAGGCCTGTACACAAGGCGATGATGGCAATGCTGAAAAAAATGCTGCTGAAAAAACCGGAGAGCGAGCGCAGTACGGAAGAAAAAGGGCTGCTGGCCGCATATGACAGGCCGGTGGACTTTACAGACAGGGCCGCGCTTGCCCCGCTTATCGCCTGGTGCAGGGACGAAGCATAACGCCGTCGGGCCGTAAGCCAAACGGAGCGACGGCAGAAAATGAAGGGCCATAGAATTGGGGCGAAACAGAAAATCGGGTTAACGGTGAGTTTTGTGGGAACAGGAATTGTGATATGTGGCTTAAACGGTGCTGGAAAGAGTACATTGGGAAAAGCGCTTGCTGAGAAATTGGATTTTTATTTTATAGATAATGAAGATCTGTTTTTCCCTAAGACAGACCCAAATTATATCTATGCTTCTCCACGCACGCATGAGGAGACTGAAAAAATGCTTTTCCATGCGATTAAGGTACATGAAAATTTTGTTTTTGCTGCTGTAAAAGGAGATTATGGAGAAGCGATTTATCCCTTTTTTCAGTATGCTGTATTGATTGATACTCCAAAGGACATTCGGGTGCAACGGGTTAAAAAGCGCTCTTTTCAGAAGTTTGGCAATAGAATGCTGCCAGGTGGAGATTTGCATGAACAGGAAGAAAAGTTTTTTGAGTTTGTTACATCCAGACCAGAGAGTACGGTTGAAGAATGGATACAGCTATTAAGTTGTTCTATCCTAAGAATTGACGGAACAAAACCCGTTGAAGAAAATGTAGATTTTATCATAAATCAGATATAAAAAGTGTATTTCAGTTTATAACTGTCCTCCTTGCGCGGGCGCAAAAAGCACCATCTAAAGAATTTACTTTAGATGGTGCTTTTCTGTGAATTTTTAGGGACAAAATCCGATGCTCGTCATCTCTGCAGATGTGGGTTGATTACTTCTTTACGGAGAGGACTACAAACGGAGACTTTTTGCATTATCCCTGGGGGAATTCTTCCTTGCTTTCCAGCTTGCTGGCCACCGTGTGCGGAGATTCCCACACGCCGTTGGCGCAGGGCGTCTGCTCCTGCTGCGTGTAGTACAGCGGCGGACGAAGGTTGCCGTCCCGCAGCGCTTGCATGCGCTGTTGGGCGTGAGCGGGCAGCACAGCGCTGCCGTCCGTATGCCCCGTGCTTTTTTCGGGAGTGTTGTGCACATCGTTGGGTTTGTTGTGGACTTCTCCGTGATATAAACTGCTTAATATACTCATAGCAATATTTCGCCTCCACAGTTAGGATTCCCCCGAAGCCCGTGGATATGCGCACATCTGCGAAGGCTCGACAGTATTTTCCGTGAGGGTGAAGCAGGCGGTCACCCAAGCGTCCTCCGGCAGGCAGCCCCGGCCATAATCCTCCAGCTGGAGACCCAGGCGGTATGTGCCGGGAGTAAGCGCCGGGTACCACTCCAACGGAAAGCGGCCGGAACGTTCTGTTTCGAGCGGATCGGCTGTTCCGCAGAAGACGGCATCGCAGGGGACAGCCTCCCAGCCGCCATCCGTCCAGCGTTCCAGGCGGGGAATGAGTATGACGCCCAGCTCCAGCCCGCTGGTGTTGGTGATGGTGTAGGAGATAGAGCCGTCTCTTTCCGCAAGGCCGGACGCATCGGAAGAAGCTTCCCCAGGCGGCGGAAGGCTGTCGGCGGACAGCATCAGCGTCACGGCACCCTCCGCCAGCAGGATCGACCCGTCTTCCGCAGGCAGAGCGTCGGCGCTGGAGGCGGAAATGCTTTCGTCCATGGGAGGCCTGTCGCCGAATGCGGAGGCGGAAGCCGCGCCTTGCGGCGCGCATGCAGCCAGCAGCAAAGCAGGGCAAAGCACACAAGCTGCAGCGAATGTCGTGCGTTTCATGGAACTGCCCTCCCGGTGTACTTTTGTACGTTTATTTGTATTTGGGCGGTGTGGACGGCGGAGCGTCTTTGCCTGTTTCAGCCTCATTGCCGTTCTGCGGCGTATAGTCGGCGGGCGTGCGGGGTGCAGGAGCCGGGCGGCCGGCCAGCCTTTTTTTATGAAGGCGGACGGCCGCGCGTGCGGCCGTCACGGCCACTGCGGCCAGTACGGCCAACACCAGCAGCGTGGGCAGCGCAGCGACAAAGCCCACGGCAAAGTCCTGTGCACCGTAGCCGAAGTCGCGCCAGCTGCGGCGGAAGGCGTCGGATACGCGGTCGCCGAACGTCTCGGTTTTTTCGGTGATCTGCTTTACCTCCTCTACCGTTACATCTACGGTAGAATAGGAGATCAGATCGTCATAGGTGCGCTGCTGGGCGGTATAGCTCTCGATCTGGTACTGCACTTCTGTGAGCTGGTTCTGGATGGCGAGCAGCGTTTCCAGATCACCGGCCTGCTCCATCATCGCGTACAGGCGCTCCTCCTGCAGCTTCAGGCTTTTCAGGCGGGCCTCCACATCCACATAAGCGCTGGTCACATCCTGGGTGGATTCCTGCTTGCTCACCAGGTTGCCGGCGCTGCCGGCGCCCTCCAGAAAGACGCTGTATTGCTCTGCCGGGATGCGGAACTGATAATATGCGGTGCGGTATGCACCCTCGTAAGCGGGCGTATCGATGCTGGTGGAGGAGACATATCCGCCGCAGGACTGGGCGGCCCGCGCCAGCGCCGTACAGGTGGCGTTGAAGTCCAGCGCTTCGATGGAGAGCGTGGCGTTCAGGATGATCTTCCGTCCGTCCTGGGGCAGCAGATCCGCGCTGTTCTGCACGGCGTCGGACAGGTCCGAGGTCCCGGCCGCTTCGGCGGCGGTTCCGCCTGCATCCGCGGCATATGCCTGGGGCGCGCTGTCCATCGAGGAATAAGAAGCACGGGCCGCGGCCGTGCTGCTGGCCGCGCCTCCGCATCCCGCCAGAGAGGCGGCGAGCGCCAGTGAAAAAAGAATACTGAACAACGTCTTTTTCATCGAGTTCCCTTCCTTTCTGTGTCAGGTTCTGCTACTCTATATACGGCGTACAAGCCGCAGATATTGCGTCGGAACGATGTCAAATCGTTATCAAATTTGTAACAAGCGTGTATTTTTTGGCGTGCGCACTCGCGGCAGGGAGAAAAACATGCTATACTGGAACACGTAAAAAAACAGGGCGGGCGTGCCGTGCGTCCGCGACAAGGGCGCGCTTTGCCGGAAAATGCCGGCCGGGCGCGGAATGCAAAGGAGTGGAAAAAATGGGTAGAAATGCGATCGTCGGGCAGAGCGGCGGCCCCACCGCGGTTATCAATTCAAGTTTGGTGGGTGTGTTCCAGGCGGCGAAAAGCCGCGGTGCACAGCATGTTTACGGCATGCGGTACGGTGTGAAGGGCCTGCTGGAAGAACAGGTGGTGGACCTTTCGGACACGCTGCGGGATAATCTGGACATTGAGATCCTCAAGCGCACGCCCGCCTCATACCTGGGCTCGTGCCGGTACAAGCTGCCCGTCCCGGCAGAGGACCCGGCTTTGTATGAAAAGCTGTTTGGTATTTTGAAAAAGCTGGATGTGGGCTACTTTTTCTATATTGGCGGCAATGACAGCATGGACACCATCTCCAAGCTTTCGGACTATGCCTGCATGACAGGCAGCGACATCAAGTTCATGGGCGTGCCCAAGACCATCGACAACGACTTGATGAACACCGACCACACGCCGGGCTACGGCTCCGCGGCCAAGTACATCGGCGCTATTATGAAGGAGATCACCCGCGACAGCCTGGTATACGGCACGCGCAACGTCACGATTGTTGAGGTGATGGGGCGTAATGCGGGCTGGCTGACGGGTGCGGCGGCATTGGCCAAAGCGGAGGACTGCGAAGGCGTGGATATGATCTGCCTGCCGGAGGTGGCCTTTGACATCGACCATTTCATCGAGCGGCTGGACGTCCTGCAGCGCGCCAAGGCAGGCGTGGTCATCGCGGTGTCTGAGGGCGTGCGCGTACACGACGGCCGTTATGTATGCGAGCTGACGGAAGAGCTTGGCCCGGTGGATGCGTTCGGGCACAAAACGCTGACGGGCGCGGCGCGCTTTCTGGCGAACAAAGCCGTGCGGGAGCTGGGCTGCAAGGCACGCGCCATCGAGCTTTCCACCCTGCAGCGCTGCGCCGGACACCTGACCAGCCGCACCGACATCACCGAGGCGTTCCAGGTGGGCGGCGCGGCGGCCAAGGCTGCTTTCGAGGGGCACAGCGGCGAGATGGTGGGCCTGCGCCGCCTTTCCAACGACCCGTACCAGTGCACCACCGAGCTGCACGATATCCATACCATCGCGAATTTTGAAAAAAAGGTTCCGGGCGAGTGGATCACACCGGACGGCGTAGGTGTGACACAGGAATTTCTGGCATATATGCGGCCGCTCATTCAGGCGGAGCTTACCCCTATTTATGTGGACGGCCTGCCGCGCCACATTTATATCAAATAGGACACGGCATCAAAAAACAGGCGCGCCGCATACAAAAATTTGACTTGCGGCGCGCTGTTTTTGCGCCTGTACGCGCCGCAGCCCTTTTTTTTTGTGCGGCAGAGTGCTATACTGATAAATAGAAACAGGGATAAAGAATCGGAAGGGGTCAGACCGGGAATATGAAAATGCTGATTTTTGTGCTGAACCGGGTAGAAAAGCTGGAGCCTGCGCTGAATAAGCTGGAGCATGCAGGCCTGCGCGGAGCGACCGTGCTCTCCAGCCGGGGTATGGCCATGACGTTGGACAAATACTGCGACGGTTCGTTTCTGGGTTCGCTGCGGGCCATGATGGAGCCGGACCGTGAGGAGAACCGGACGGTATTTATGGTGTTGAAAGACGAGGATGTGGAGCGTGCCGTTGCCGCCGTGGAAGAGGTGGCGGGCAGCTTCAATACCCCCAACAGCGGCATCGCGTTTACGCTGCCGGTGGATTTTGTGAAAGGCATCCAGTAAGGGCAGCCCCTGCGGACGTTATGGTGTGAGAGACAATGGAATTGGGTACGCTTTTTAACTTTGCGATCCTGCTGTTCTGCGGCTTGATCTTCGCAAAGATTATTCGCTATTTCAAACTGCCGGACGTGACGGGCTATCTCATCGGCGGGCTCATCATAGGGCCGTCAGTGCTGGGCCTGCTTTCGGCGGACGCGGTGGCCGGGCTTTCGCTCGTATCGGACGTGGCGCTGGGCTTTATCGCATTTTCCATCGGCAGTGAGTTCAAGCTCAGCTATTTCAAGCGTGTGGGCATGACGCCTATCGTCATTGCCATATTTGAGAGCTTTGTGGCTGTTTTGTTCGTGACACTGGGGCTGGTTCTCAGCGGGCAGACGCTGCCGTTTTCATTGGTGTTGGGCGCTATTGCGGCGGCTACCGCGCCTGCAGCCACCATTATGGTCATCAAGCAGTACAGGGCCAAAGGGCCCGTTACCGAAACGCTGCTCAGTGTTGTCGCCATCGACGACGCTACGGCGCTCATTGCATTCGGCATTGCTGTGGCCGTGGCGCAGACGCTGACCAGCACGGCGGACGTTTCGCTGGTGCTGAGCATCTTGAAGCCCGTGCTGGAGATTGCCGAGGCGCTGCTGGGCGGCGCGCTGCTGGGCGTGCTGTTCACTGTGATGCTTCGGTTCTTTAAGGTGCAGTCAAACCGCATGGTGCTGGCCATCGCTTTTGTGCTGGTGACGAGCGCTGTGGCCAACGCGCTGAATATCTCGGCGCTGCTGACGACCATGGCCATGGGGGCAGTGTTCGCCAATTTGTGCAAAAACTCGAGCGAGGTCATGTCCTTATGCGATCATGTGACGCCGCCTGTTTTTATGATGTTTTTTGTGCTTTCCGGCGCGGGGCTGAATTTGGCGATATTGCCGTCCATCGGCGTTGTGGGCGTGATCTATGTGGTGCTGCGCGTGATGGGAAAAATGGCGGGCGCATGGTTTGGCGCCACCGTTATGAAGGCGGACCACAATGTGCGCCGCTGGCTTGGCCCGGCGCTCATACCGCAGGCGGGCGTTGCCATTGGCCTTACCGTGGTGGCGCAGCAGGTCGTACCGCAATATGCCGAGGTCGTGCGCGCCGTGGTGCTGTGCGGCACGCTGATCTATGAGCTTGTGGGCCCGGGTGTCGCAAAATGGACGCTGCAGAAGGCGGGAGAGATCGAGCCGGGACAATAACGGGCAAGGTGCGGCCTGTGCGGCCGCGCCGGTAAAGTGCGGCAAGCAAATACCGGGGGGAGCGAAAGAAAATGAAACCCAGACAGGCCTTTGATGCAGAACGGGAGGAGGCCGCGGCCCTGCCGCGGCCGGCGCGCCGCGACCCGGCGCTTGCAATGGCAAAACGCCAGGTGCTTGTACTGCTGGGCGCGTGGCTGGCGGTGCGCGCGCTGCTGATGCCCGCGGCGCTGCTGGCAGGCCCGCAGAACGCGGATTTTTGGATCAGCGGAGCGGTGGGGCTCGCCGTCAGTGTTCTGGTAGCCGCATTTATTCTTTCCGGCATGCGTGCGCTTGCGGGGCTTGCCATGCTCGCCATGGCGGTGTCGGCTGTGCAGACGGTGCCCGCGCTGCTGGAATATTTTTCTTACGGAGGAGGCCCGGCAGCCTATGCGGCGCTGTTTCTGGCAGGGCAGGCAGCACAGCTGGGACTATTGGCCTGTCTGTTTTTCCTGCCCGGTGCGAAGCGGTATTTCAGTGTGTGCGGGCGGAACGGAAAAAACGCTGAATAATTATCAAAATCCGGCCCGCATCTGTAAGCGGAATCGGGTAAGACTGTTTTTTGAGCTATAGCGAAGTTGCAGCGAACCGATACGGAATAGCCGGAGAGGAAAGCACCGTCAAACGCTCTGTCTGCATTGTTGTCTTGCAGGCAAAGAGACGAATGGATTTTTGCGTTTGAAAAATGAGGGGAAGTGCAGCTGCAGGACACGAAGGGAACCGATACACAGCGGTTGCTGTCAGGCCAAACTGATCGACCGATTGGCCGCCAAAGATGTTGGGGAGTACCGAATAGATTCTCATAAACCGGGGGCAACCCATTCTGAATTTTTTATTGCTCCGCAATAAAATTTATCGCGCCAGCCACAGCCGGGAGAGTGGCCCAAATGGCCTGAAAACAATTTGCGGCTATTTTCGAAATCAAGAGTCTGTTTAAGCCAGGGAAAATTAACGGCATGCGAAACAGCAAGGGAGTTTTGCGCAAAACGGAGATTTGAATTCCTCAAAATCATAGGCATTCGCCGCTGATTATAGGGCGTTAATGAAGTCCTCTGAAACCGCCCCAAACAAAGGATTTTTCGCAATCTGCTCACCGAATCCCTTTATTAAATGTTACACCGTTTCTACAACGCCCGCGCAGCTCATAAGGGCAAAAGCAAGGGCAAGAAAAACCCATAACAGGATATAACAAGGTGTGGCAATCGGGAGCCTGTGACATATGTGCGAATACATCAACGGAACTATTATACAGGAGGATTTCACAATGGAAAAGACCATTTATAACGAAAGCAACGGTTTATGGTACGAACTGCAGGGCGATTACTACATTCCATGCTTGACAGTACCAGCCGAAGAAGAAAAACCTATTGGCATTTGGGGGCAGCGGCATCTGCGGCACATAAAGCAGGAGCGAAAAGCTCTTTACACGGAACTGCTGACCAGCGGCAGGCTGAATACATACCTTGCCGACATCAACGAACAGGCAGCGGAACAAATGCTCCTGCTGACAGAGCAAATGGCCGAACGTGAGGGGGTCACCGAACAGCTCAAAGCGCAGGATCAGATGCAATGGGTGCAGCGGATGAATAACATCCGTGACAGGGCAACAGAGATCGTTAATCATGATCTGATCTACATATAAGGTAAAGGTATCGGGCGGCGGGGAGCAATCCCCGCCACTCTTATCTCTTTTGACAAATAATTGTACGGCTTATTCAGAAGTAGATATAGGTAGGAGTATATTCTCCGCCCAAATTTGCAATCAGCTTTGCTTTGGAGTGTGGCCAGAAAAAATGTGTTGCTTTGTTGTTTGAACAACATACAATCCTTCTAAGTATGTTTATAATAAATACAGAAAAATACAAAGGAGGTCTATCACTATGGCAAAGAAGCTTGATTTGAATAAAACTGTCTATGAATTGACACAGGAATACCCTGAGCTGATCGAGATCATGGCAGGGCTCGGTTTTACCGAGATCATTAAAAAGCCCATGCTGCACTCCGTCGGCAAGATCATGACGATTCCCAAAGGCGCGAAGATGAAGAATATCTCTATGATGGATGTCGTGACAACCTTGATGGGCAAAGGCTTCGAGCTTGTCGGTGAGATGCCGGACATGTCTTCTGCGCCGCAGGCTGGTGCGGAGAAAACAAATGTGAACAATCCTCCCGCAAGCCGCACCGAACAGCTCAAGACCTATCTGAAAAGGCTGGGCGAAGGCGAAAAACTGGAGACTGTACGGGCGGACTTCGTCCGTGAGTTTAGCGACGTCGAGGCATCGGAGATCATGCAGGCGGAACAGGAGCTCATGAAAGAGGGAACACCGCTTTCTGAAGTGCAGAGGCTCTGCGACGTCCACTCCGCCCTGTTCCATGGCGCGACAACCGAGGAGAAAATAGCCAATGCAGAAAAGGAAGTCGAAGCCTCCCTCCTGCGAAAAAAGGCGCATGAGGAGCTGGCGAAGAGAGACTCCTTCCCCAAAAAGGACTACACGGATAAGAACGCCCGCGCCGCCGAACTGGAGGCAATAGCCGGGCATCCTCTGTACACGCTGACAAAAGAAAACGACGCGCTTACCGATTTGCTTGCCAGATTTAAGGAGGGCAAGGATGAATCGCTTATCCCGGCGATTCGTGATCTTTCGATCCATTATGCCAAAAAGGGCGATATGCTCTATCCCCTGCTGAAGGTGAAATACGGCGTCTCCGGTCCCTCCGATGTGATGTGGACGGTGGACGACGAGATTCGCGATGAACTTAGTGCGCTTGCAAAGGAAAACGATCACGGCGCAGAATGGAGCGCCAGGCTGGACGCCGTGCTGACCCGGGCCGAGGAAATGATCTACAAGGAGCAGAACATCCTGTTCCCAATCTGCGCAGTGAACTTCACAGAGGAGGAATGGTACGGCATCTACCACGACGAGAAGGATTACGACCTGTGCTTCGGCGTGGAACAGGAACGCTGGGAGACTGCGGAGGGCAGGAAGGTTTCCACAGTCTTCGATGCGGTGGGCGAGATCGTAATGCCCGGCGGTCACATGACCGTGGAACAGCTGACCGCGCTTTTGAATACGATCCCGATGGAAATTACCTTTGTGGATGCGGATAACATTAACCGCTTCTTCAATGAAGGACCGAAGGTCTTCAAGCGCCCCGGCATGGCCATTGACCGGGAAGTGTTCTCCTGCCATCCGCCGAAGATCGAGCCCATGGTGCGCCAGATCATCGATGATTTCAGGAACAATCGCCGTGACGAGGTGCCTGTCTGGATGGAAAAGGGTGGCCGCACGATGCTAGTGAAATACATGGCGGTGCGTGACAATTCAGGAGCGTATCTCGGTACGGTGGAGCTTGTGCAAGACATGGAGTTTGCAAAAACATTTTTTCTTGGCGAAAACAAGTAGTGCCGGGTAAAACAAAAGTCTTCCCGTCTAAGTCGGCGAGAAGACTTTTTGCTTAATAATCATGTTGATCCATTTAGCGTGAACTCGTTCTTGTGGTAAGTAATCAATCCGTCCTTCTGCATCTTGGACAGTTCATTGGACATGGCGCTGCGGTCTACGGCAAGATAGTCGGCAAGCTGCTGGCGGTCGAAGGGAATGGTAAAGCGCGAGCTTCTGTGTTCCAGCGCCTGCTCCGAAAGATAAGAAAGCAGGCGTTCCCGGAGAGATTTTGACGCGGTATGCATCATGCGCGAAGAGAGATTCAGGTTCTTCTGTGCGGAAATCCGAAGCATATTCTGAATGATGCGGGCATGGAATGCGCATCCTCTCGGGCAGGTAGTCAGCATATTCCGCATACTCAGAAAGAGTACTTCGGTCTCCTCGCAGGCAACAACGTCGCAAAGCAGCTCCTTGCCGGGAATTGCCGCATAGTTTTCTGCAAAAACCTGTCCTTTTCCCACATGACCGAAAATATGGCTGTTTCCCCAGTAAAAATTGACGACGATATTCACACTGCCGGATTCCACAAGCCCGATTTCGCTGACAGAGGACCCCGCCCGGATAATAATCTCATCCTTTTTGTATTTGCGCTCTTTCGCACCCAGGCAGCTAAGCAGCTCCGAGATTTCGCTCTCGCTGATTCCATGAAACAGCGGCGTGTTGGAAAGAAAAAAAGTATTCATGAAAATCATCCTTCCGTTGTTGCAACAACATACGCGTTGTTTCGATTATAGTATAATCAGAGCAGAAAATCAAGAACAGGGAGGAAAAACTTATGGGAACCACAGTTGTAAACAGGAAAACCTTGATCGGTGAAATCGTAAACCAGTACCCGGAAACGGCGGAGGTGCTGCTCGGAATCGGTATGCACTGCCTCGGCTGTCCAGCTTCCCAGGCGGAGAGTCTTGAGGATGCCTGCGCCGTTCATGGGGTTGATCCTGAAAGCGTCATAAAGGCCATCAACGATAAAATCGCCGATAGCGGAAAGTAAGCGGATCATGAGCGCATTTTTAGGACCAATCCACTTCTGGCTGTATAACAAGATTGGCAAGCAGGAGGAACTCACCAAAGCGATTGCCTCCATGGCTGCCGGGAACGGCTGGATTTCAGATCGTACTGCTTACATCAGAGACCTGCCCGCATTGGAAGACGTCATTGATGAAAGCAATATCCACGGCTGGCTTCAAGATCAGATTCATGATGCGGAAACGAGGTATGCGGATTTGATTCAGACTGTCCTTACCACGCATCCCGAAAGATTGGAGGAAATCAGCAAAGTCGCGTTTCGCTATGGCCGGAGGAACGGAAGGGACGCAGAAAAAGCTACGGACGTTTTCCGCATCTTTGAAGATTTCTTCGTCAACGGTATGCCGTGTGACAGAGTGAATGCTGTCGTAACTGAATCCGATGATGAAGTCTCTTGGCAAATGACGCAGGATATTCACGCACAGTACTGGAACGGAGAGACGAATATCTACTACGAGCTCCGAGACTGCGTGATGCGCGGCATGTTGGAGGGCACTCCTTTTGCGCTTGACAGTCGGGACGATGCCCGCTTTACGATCAAAAGAACATGATGATGAAGGAGAAGGTCGGAGAAGTATTCTTCATCGCAATGGACAATCCGGCGATTCCCGGCTGCACGATCTCCAAAGCCGTGCATGACGGAGCAAACGACATCATTTGCTTTTCCTTGTCCAGGAATACGGATATCAGCGCAGAGATTTATCCGTATCACAAACTGATTATTATGGCGGAAGGCGTCATAGAGATTTACGGGGCAGACGGCTTTAGGCGGAACCTCCATACCAGCGACAGCATTATAACCCTAACGGATACACCGATGGGAATACGAACAGCGGAAGGTGCTGTTTATACAGAAGTTTCGATCAGGAGGAGAGATATCATGAACGAGGCAATCAAGGCGGGTGAAGTTTTCAGACTGGCAGAAATTGTCCCCTATCAGGACGGCAAGATCGTCAACATGGATGTCGTGCATAACGACAAGATGAAGTTTGTTATCATGGCCTTTGATGCGGGCACCGAATTGTCCGAACACGCCGCTCCGGGCGAAGCGCTCATCTTCGTGTTGGATGGCGAGGGCGTGATTGGCTACGAAGGAAAAGAACATCCCATCAAAGCCGGTGAGAATTTCCGTTTTGCCAAAGCAGGAATTCACAGCGTCAAGGCAGCCAAGCGGTTTAAGATGGCACTGCTGTTGACCCTAGAATCATAAAAACGAAGAAAGCGAAGATCTGACAAGGGTGTAACCATCGTGCGCATGGAGGTGCCCTGCTGCGGAGGCCTCGAAATGGGGGCAAAAAATGCGCTTCAAGCAAGCGGCAAGTTCATCCTGTGGCAGATTGTGACGATTTCCCGCGACGGAAGAATTCTTGATTAAATGAAAGGAGAAAACGAAATGGACAAGTACCTATGTGAGCCCTGCGGATATATCTACGATCCGGCGATCGGCGATCCGGAAGGTGGAATAGCTCCGGGAACAGCATTTGAAGACATTCCCGATGATTGGGTGTGCCCGATCTGTGGTGTGGGAAAAGATATGTTTGTAAAAGTCGACTAAATGAATTGCCAAAAAGGGAAGGAGAAAAAACAATGGAGAAATGTGAGATGTTTTGTTATCAGTGTCAGGAGACAGCGAGGGGCACCGGATGCACAAAGGTCGGTGTATGTGGAAAGAGACCGGAGCTATCCGGAATGCTGGATCTTCTGGTCTATGTGACCAAAGGGCTCTCCTGTGTCACCACAATGCTGCGCGAGGAAGGAAAAGAGGTTGGCAAAGATGTCAATCATCTTGTGACAGTCAATCTTTTCGCGACGATCACAAACGCCAACTTCGACCGTGATGCCATCATCGCACGCATCAAGGAAACGCTTGCAGTCAAAGAGGAGCTGCGTGCGAAACTTGTCGACCCGACAGGTCTTCCGGAAGCGGCTGTCTGGAACGGAAATGAGAACGAGTTTGACTCGAAGGCAGATTCGGATGAGGTGGGCGTTCTTGCGACGGAGAACGAGGATGTACGTTCCCTGCGCGAAATGATTACATATGGACTGAAAGGTCTTGCTGCTTATTCCAAGCACGCCAATGCCCTGATGCAAGATAATGAAGAGGTGGACGCATTTATCCAGAGCGCACTTGCCAAGCTTCTGGACGACAGCCTCGGCTTGGATGACCTCGTGGCTCTCACACTGGAGACGGGAAAATACGGAGTGGACGGCATGGCGCTTCTTGACGGGGCGAATACGGGCGCTTATGGAAATCCGGAAATCACCGAAGTGAATATCGGCGTGAGGAACAACCCCGGCATTCTGGTTTCGGGACATGACCTGAAAGATCTGGAGCAGCTTCTGGAGCAGACCAAAGGTACAGGCGTGGATGTTTATACCCATTCCGAGATGCTTCCTGCGCACTATTATCCGGCCTTCAAGAAGTATGACAACTTCGTAGGCAACTATGGCAACGCATGGTGGAAGCAGAAGGAGGAGTTTGCCACCTTCAATGGCCCGATCCTCATGACCACAAACTGCATCGTGCCGCCTGCGGATTCCTACAAGGAGAGGCTGTGGACAACCGGTGCCGCAGGTTATCCGGGATGCCGCCATATTGAAGGAGAATACGGCGCTGTCAAGGATTTCTCCGACATCATCGCGCAGGCCAAGACCTGCGCTCCGCCGCAGGAGATCGAAACCGGAAGCATCATCGGCGGTTTTGCGCACGAGCAGGTATTCGCGCTGGCGGACAAGGTGGTCGATGCAGTGAAGTCCGGAGCGATTCGAAAGTTCGTTGTCATGGGCGGTTGTGACGGCAGGATGAAGAGCCGCGACTACTATACCGAGTTTGCCAAAAAGCTGCCGAATGATGTGGTAATTCTGACCGCAGGCTGTGCCAAGTACAAGTACAACAAGCTTGCTCTGGGCGATATCGGTGGTATCCCTCGCGTACTTGATGCCGGGCAGTGCAATGACTCTTATTCGCTGGCTCTGATTGCCTTGAAATTGAAGGAAGTCTTCGGGCTGGACGATATCAACGATCTGCCGATTGCCTTCAACATTGCGTGGTATGAGCAAAAGGCGGTCATCGTGCTTCTCGCTCTTCTTTACCTCGGCGTGAAGAACATTCATCTCGGCCCGACGCTTCCGGGCTTCCTCTCTCCCAATGTGGCGAAAGTTCTGGTCGAGAACTTCGGCATCGCCGGTATCGGCACTGTGGACGAAGACCTAAAGCTTCTTGTCGGAGAGACAGCATAAAAACATACCCTCAGTTTATATCGACGCCCTGCAAGCCTCAAACTTGCAGGGCGTTTCTATGTATGAACCGCAGGAGCCTCCTGCGGTGTATTCTTCTGTCTTAGCGTCCTCTGTCATAATCATGGCTGCGGGGTCGTGTCTGCTGCCGCCGTGCGTCATTCCGGCGTTTGGCCTCCGCCTCCATATCCCGGAGCTTCTTTCGGATGCTCTCCTTTTCAGGCGGTTTCTGCTGGGGCTGCTGCCCTCCGTGGACTTGCCGCTCCCATGCGGCCAGGTCACGGTTGTACTGCTCCACAAGGGCGGTGGCGTCGTCATACGTCCTCTTGAACGCCTGTACGTCGGGGTAACCGTCCTCTTTGAGGATACCGGGCAACAGGTCCATCCGACGGTCAATTTCCTGTTGTACACCTGAAATCTTTTCCTGTAAGGCCTTACGCTCTTTGCCCCTGAAAAGCCCGGTCGTCTCGGCAAGCTGCTTTTCCAACTTTGGAAGCTCCCCGTGCATGAGTTGCTTGATGGCCCTGGCTTCGTCCTGTACCTTGACCATCAGCTTCTGCATGGTGCGGTATTCCGCCATATCAACTGACAGCGTAGGCTTGGGCGGGATCTCTGTCTCCCGAATCAATACCTGTAGGATTTCCTTGGCCTTTTGGATGATACCCCGGAACAGTCCCGGCAGCCAGCCGTGCTTCTGTACGGACCGGGTGGCCTCGTCGTAGACGTGTTCATTTCTGATCTCTATGATCTTGGATTCTTCGATCCCGGATACCAGCGCCATATCCGCCGTCCTGTTCCAGTCCTGCCGTGCGGCATTATCCGCCTCGATCTCAGCCTCTTTCGGATTGTTCTTCCCGATCTTCTTGGTGGGGAGGTAGACGCTGTTCGGGTCAAAGACCTTTAGCCGCCTCTCCGGGTCGTGAATGTGGCGGTTGATCAGAGCGGTGTAGAACTGCTTGGCTTCATCCAAGAAAAGCTCATTCTTGAATACCTCGTCCTTTGCCGTGAACAGGTGTTTTTCGTAGGCCTCGCCTTTCTTGATGACGATACAGCCCTCACGAATTTGGCCATCCTCACCGGTGATCTCCTTCTTTGTCCGTACCCGCTTGCCGAGTTCATCATAGAACACGCTGCGGGTGGCGATCTTGACCTCCGGCTCTGGCAGCAAGCGCCGCTCTGAAAAGATCAGATGGATATGATAGTTTTTCTTCGTCTTGTTGTGGTGGAGCGCCGAGACACATTCCACGTCGTACCGCTTCTTGAACTGCTCCGTGAACTCCCGCAGCACCTGGTTGGGATCAAACTTCGTGTATTCCTCCGGCAGAGCAATGATTAATTCCCGCGCCTCGATACATTTTCCCTCTGTCCCGAAGCGTTTGAATTCTTCCTGACACTCCTTCGCCAGATCGTTCCAGAAGGTCATATCTTCCCTTGTGGAGAAGGTGGCGTAGAGGTATTCCTGCCGCTTGGGGTCTGAGATATACGATATTCTTCCCTTGACATTGGACAGCTTCGACATCTGGATAAAGCTGTGCCGTGCCATCGTTCACCTCCGTTCTTTCGCCTTTCGTCTCCCCGTATGTTGTCACGCCGCCGCAGCGGTGGGACAACACCGGAAAGCGCCGGGCGGTTTCCGGCTGCGCCTCTGTCCGTTAACGCCAGGACAGAGACGCAGGCCCTCCGCAGGAGCGAAATACCCCTTGTACAAATCGCCAGATTTGTGCGAGGGGTGTATTTCGCTCTCAAACGGCGAGGCCTTTTA
>OLNK01000974.1_pt1 | contig 25533 bp, 19 predicted proteins | sample 1672791 | NCBI WGS metagenome assembly OLNK01 (sample SAMEA3136724, study PRJEB25190) | human gut metagenome | biome: human gut; feature: human-associated habitat; material: faeces | place: Austria | collected 2013 | reverse complement strand
AATTAAAAACGTAGAAACGATTTAACCGTTTACATTACAAAAAATAAGGAGATTTTTGCAAAATGTCAAATACAGAAATTGCAAAGCAGGTCATCGATGCAATCGGTGGGGTTGAGAACGTTAGCAGTGTTGCTCACTGTGCGACTCGTCTTCGCGTGATGGTAAAAGATGAATCAAAAATCAACAAAGATGTTGTTGAGAATATCGAAAAAGTACAAGGTGCTTTCTTTAACTCAGGTCAATACCAAATCATCTTTGGTACTGGTACTGTAAACAAGATCTATGATGAAGTAGTAGCTCTTGGCTTACCAACATCATCAAAAGATGAAATGAAAGCAGAAGCCGCTAAACAAGGAAACTGGTTCCAACGCGCGATCCGTACCTTTGGAGACGTTTTTGTTCCAATTCTACCAGCAATTGTTGCGACTGGATTGTTTATGGGGATTCGTGGTGCCATTGCTCAAGACCAGGTTTTGGCTTTGTTTGGCACAACAGCAGATGCATTTAAATCTACTGATTTTTATACCTATTCAACAATTTTAACTGATACCGCGTTTGCCTTCTTCCCAGCCTTGATTTCATGGTCTGCATTCCGAGTATTCGGAGGAAATCCTGTTCTTGGGATTGTAATTGGTTTGATGATGGTTAGTCCGACACTTCCAAATGCGTGGGTTGTAGCGGAAGATCCTTCTAAAGCAGCAACATACTTTGGTATCTTCCATCATGTGGTTGGATTCCAGAACTCAGTTCTTCCCGCTTTCTTCGTTGGTCTAATTGGTGCGAAACTTGAAAAGTGGCTCCATAAGAAAATTCCAGATGTCTTAGATTTGTTATTGGTTCCATTATTCACATTGACAATCATGTCATTCCTCGCTTTGTTTATTATTGGTCCATTCTTCCACAGTATCGAAGAATATGTACTAAATGTAACTAAGTTTATTTTGAATTTACCATTTGGTCTTGCAGGTCTTCTTATTGGTGGCGTTCATCAGTTGATTGTCGTTACCGGCGTCCATCATATCTTTAATCTTCTTGAATCACAATTAATTACTGCAGATAAAAAAGATCCATTTAATGCAATTATTACAGCGGCTATGACTGCACAAGCTGGAGCTACTTTAGCAGTGGCAGTGAAATCTAAATCTCAAAAAGTGAAAGCTCTAGCATTTCCTGCAACTATCTCTGCCTTGTTAGGTATTACTGAGCCTGCAATCTTTGGTGTAAACTTGCGTTATGTGAAACCATTCGTTATTGCTTTGGGAGCAGGTGCAGTAGGTGGTTGGATTGCATCTATGTTAAATCTTGCTGGTACAGGATTTGGTATTACAATTATTCCAGGAACGCTTCTCTATCTAAACGGTCAATTATTGAAATATGTATTTATGGTTGTATTTACAACTGCCCTAAGTTTCGGTTTGACTTATATGTTTGGTTATGAAGATGAAGCTTCATCAGTTCCTGCAGAGGACAAAGAAGCAGAAGCTATTATTGAAGAAGAAACAACTGGAGCTCTTCCAGCATCTCTTCAAGACGAAACCATTATCTCTCCGATCGTTGGTCAAGCTGTTGCTTTGTCTGATGTGAATGATCCTGTCTTCTCAAGTGGAGCGATGGGACAAGGGATTGCTATCAAACCAACTGAAGGCGTTGTCTATGCACCAGCAGATGCGGAAGTAACTATTGCTTTTGCGACTGGACATGCTTACGGTTTGAAAACAGCTAATGGTGCTGAAATCTTGATCCACGTTGGGATTGATACAGTATCAATGAATGGTGAAGGATTTGATCAAAAAGTAGCTCAAGGCGATAAAGTCAAAGCTGGTGATGTCCTTGGTACATTTGATGCAGCGAAAATTGCCGCAGCTGGTCTTGAAGACACAACTATGGTGATCGTCACTAACACAGTTGACTTTGCTTCTGTCACACCTGTTGCAACTGGATCTGTTGCGAAGGGTGATGCGATCATCGAAGTCAAAGCTTAATCGAAAAATAAGTTCTCAAGGACTGGTCTATCATCTCCAGTCCTTGAATTTTATTTCTCAAAAAAAGGTGTGTTTTTTCTTTAGAGAAGAGAAAAAGATTGACTACAAAATATGCTATAATAAATACAGGATATTTTTTCATAATAAAAAAGGAGCCAACATGACAAAATTATATGGAAGTTTGGAAGCTGGCGGTACAAAATTTGTTTGTGCAGTTGGTGATGAAAACTATAATGTTGTGGAAAAAGTACAATTTCCAACAACCAAGCCAATTGAGACGATTGATAAGTGTATTGAATTTTTCTCAAAATTTGAGGATCTAGTTGGGCTTGCGATTGGATCATTTGGACCAATTGATATCGATCCAAATTCAAACACTTATGGTTTCATCACAACGACTCCAAAACCAAATTGGGCCAATGTAGATATCGTTGGGGCTTTCCGCCGTGCCTTGAATGTACCTATCTATTTCACGACAGATGTGAATAGTTCTGCCTATGGAGAAGTGGTCGCACGCAATAACGCGGGTGGTCATATCGAAAACTTGGTTTACTATACAATCGGAACAGGAATCGGAGCTGGTGTCATCCAACGTGGTGAGTTTATCGGGGGAGCTGGACACCCAGAAATGGGACACTACTATGTGGCTCAACACCCAATGGATGTGGAAAAAGAATTCAAGGGTGTTTGTCCTTTCCACAATGGCTGTTTGGAAGGTCTTGCGGCTGGTCCTAGTCTCGAAGCTCGTACGGGTATTCGTGGGGAAAACATTGAACTCAACAGCAATGTATGGGATATTCAAGCCTACTACATCGCACAAGCAGCAGTGAATGCGACAGTTACCTTCCGCCCAGACGTCGTAGTCTTTGGAGGAGGAGTCATGGCTCAACAACATATGTTAGATCGTGTTCGCACGAAATTTACTGCCCTCTTGAACGGTTACCTCCCTGTACCAGATGTGAGAGATTATATTGTGACACCTGCAGTTGCCGGCAATGGTTCAGCGACCTTGGGGAACTTTGTCCTTGCAAAAGAAGTGAGCGAGAAGCTTAAAAAATAAGAAGCAATTGTCTCTTAGAGGTTAGAAACAAGAGCGAGGAGGCTGGGACAAAAGTCCTAGCCTCTCAATTATTTTTGGATTGTCGAGCAAGACGCAGTGGTTGAGTGGGCTCTACTACGCTGATTTCATCAGCTTTTACAGCCCTACTCAACTGTGCGGAGGTGGGACGACGAAATCGAATTCTAACGAATTACCGATTTCTGTCCCACTCTCTTCTTTCGTCTATCTATCAAGAAGTGAGGAAGGAATGAAAAAGAATATTGTAAAGGATGTCTTATTCTTGGGTCAAAAGTCAGAAGAAGCGACACCTGAGGATCGCACCTTGGCTTTGGATTTGCAGGACACCTTAAATGCTCATCTCCTTGAGTGTGTCGGTTTAGCGGCTAATATGATCGGGGTGAAAAAACGGGCGATTATCATCCGAATAGGAAGTGAAAATTTGGTCCTGTTTAATCCTGTTCTCCTTGAAAAGAAAAAACCTTACCAAACAGAGGAAGGATGCTTGTCCTTGGTAGGGAGTCGGCCGACCACTCGTTATGAGGAGATTTCAGTGGCCTATCGAGATGTGAATTGGAAAGCAAAAACAATTCATTTGTCAGGCTTTCCAGCCCAGATCTGTCAGCATGAAATGGATCATCTAGAAGGCATTATTATCTAAAGATGAAGGATGGAGTCGATTCGGCTCCATTTTTTTAGTTCTTATGGAAACTTTTTTCTTGACAAGGATCTTTTTCGTGTTAAAATAGTTCTCATAGTAACTTTAAAGTTCTTAAGAGAACTATTTGGAGGAATGATGGACAAACCGTTACAAGAATTTAAAAAGATCGGCCATCTCATTCACCTCATGGTAGAAAGAGAGGCCAAGAAGCAGGGGCTTGAATTTAGCGCAGGACCCCAAGGTCAGGTATTGAGCTTCTTATCTCATCGTGAAAAGGAGGGAAAAGTGACCTTGATTCGGGATGTTGAGCAGGAACTTCATATCGCAAAATCCGTGACGAGTAACCTGATCAAGCGGATGGAGAAAAATGGCTTTATTTATTTAGAGGCTAGTCCGACCGATAAACGGGCCAAGTATGTCTACCTAACAGACAGTGTGAAAGCCAATTTGAATGACATGAAGCAATTCTTTGAGGAAGTGGACCAGAAGATGATGGCTGGTGTATCAGAAGAAGAATTGGCCATCTTTTTCAAGGTCATGCATCAATTTTATGAGAATATGAAAAAAAGGAGCGAGGAATGATCAATATGTTTCGGCGGTTAACCGCCAAAGAATGGGGCATGATTGCCCTTAGTACGGTCTTTATCTGTCTGGCTGTTTGGATGGATTTAAAGACTCCTGAATACTTATCTGATATCACGACCCTCTTAGCCAAGGATGGGACCAAGGTTTCTGATATTATGGATCCGGGAAGCAAGATGTTGCTCTTCTCTTTTGGAAGCTTTTTGATGGCAGTTTTTGTGGGCTTTTTGGCTTCAAGAGTCGCTGCCAGCTTTACGACGCGACTTAGAGGAGAGATTTTCCATCAAGTGATGGATTACTCTGATGCCGAGATCAAGAAATTCTCCGTTCCGTCTCTTCTGACACGGACGACCAATGATTTGACTCAATTGCAAATCATGATTGTCATGGGGATGCAAGTCGTGACGCGTGGTCCTATTATGGCGATCTGGGCCCTGACCAAAATTTGGGGCAAGAGCGATGCCTGGACAACGTCTGTTGGGATAGCAGTCTTAATGGTCTTGATTCTGCTTTCTGTTCTGGTTCTCATCGCCTTCCCACGCCAGCAAAAGGTTCAGGGCTTGACCGATGACTTGAATGCGACGACACGGGAGAGTTTGACAGGGGTGCGGGTCGTTCGTGCTTACAATGCGGAAGCTTATCAAAATGAAAAATTCCAGGCTGAAAACAAGGGCTTAACTCGTCTAAATCTCTTTGTTTACCGCTTGATGTCTTTGATGAACCCTGTCATGACAGTGGTATCAAGTGGTTTGACCCTTGCTATCTACTGGATTGGGGCGCACTTGATCAATGATATCGCCATGCCAAAAGATCCTACAAAGATCCTCACCAGTCCTGCATTAGCGGATCGGACCAAGGTCTTCTCCGATATGATCACCTTCTCCTCTTACGCCATGCAGGTTGTCATTGGCTTTATGATGATGGTGGCCATCTTGATTATTCTGCCTCGTGCCTTAGTATCCGCAAAACGGATTAATCAGGTCTTGGCTCTAGAGCCGTCTGTTGATTTTCCATCTGAGTCCAAGACTGAGTCTGGAGAAAAAGGAAGTGTAGAATTTCAAGACGTTTCCTTCCGATATGGACGGACTTCCCGTGCTGTGATTGAGCACGTGACCTTCTCAGCTCAGAAAGGACAAACCGTTGCCTTCATCGGATCAACTGGTTCTGGTAAATCCACTTTGGTCAATTTAATCCCGCGTTTTTACGATGCGACAGAAGGAAAGATCTTAGTGGATGGGGTGAATGTCAAGGACTATAGCCACCAAGAATTGAACAATAAAGTCGGCTACATTCCCCAAAAAGCAGTGCTCTTCAGTGGCACTATTCGCTCCAATATGGAATTTGGAGAAAGTAGTCAAGGAAAATTAGAGGATGAAGCTATTTGGAAAGCTCTTGAATTGGCCCAAGCCAAAGAGTTTGTTGCCGCAAAAGAGAAGGGCTTGGATACAGAAGTAGCGCAAGGAGGAAGCAACTTCTCTGGAGGACAACGTCAACGTTTGGCGATTGCGCGTGCCCTTGCACGCAAGCCCGAGATCCTCATCTTTGATGATTCCTTCTCGGCCCTGGATTATAAAACGGATCGTATCTTGCGACAAGCACTGAAAGAAGAGCTGGCAGATACGACCAAATTGATCGTTGCCCAACGGATTTCGACCATTATGGATGCGGATTTGATTTTGGTCTTGGATCAAGGGAAGGTCGTCGGTCAAGGTACCCACAAGGAATTGCTTGCGACCAATGAAGTCTATCAAGAAATTGCCTATTCACAATTGTCTAAGGAGGAGTTGGAACATGCATAAAACAAAACAAGAATCGTCCCTTTGGAGACAACTTTCTCCCTATTTGAAGGGCTTCCACCTATTTTTTGGAATTGCTATCCTCTTTTCGGTCGTATCGAGTATTATCACGGTTATTGGACCGGATAAATTAAAAGAAATCACGGATACTATCACAAAAGGGATGGGAGGAGTCATTGATATTGACAAGATCACTTCGATTGCTCTGACCTTAGCCATCCTTTATGGAGTTGGAGCATTGGTGTCCTACAGCGGTAGTTTCATTATCTCAACGATGATTCAGCGCTTCGCAGAACGCTTGCGCAATGCCATCGCTGAAAAGATCAATCGTGTACCCCTCCAATATTTTGATAGTCACGAACAAGGAGATACCTTGTCTCGTGTGACCAATGACGTGGATTTGATGACCCAATCCTTTAACCAAAGCTTGGTTCAAATGGTCTCCTCTATCGTCTTATTGATCGGCTCCATCTTCATGATGTTTAAGACGGACTGGCATCTAGCTTTGACTGCCATCCTTTCTGTTTTTGGTGGCTTTGCTCTTTCTAGCATTATTATGGTCAAAAGTCAGCCTTTGTTTAAACAGCAACAAGATAATCTTGCCAAAGTTTCAGGCTATGTTGAAGAAATCTATAGTGGCCACAATGTTGTTATTTCCTATAATGGCCGCCATCAAGCCAAAGATCATTTTGATGCCATCAACCAAGATTTGTACCATAGCATGTGGAAATCACAATTCTTCTCTGGAATCATGATGCCCTTGATGCAGTTTGTAGGGAATTTTGGTTATGTCATGGTCTGTATCGTTGGGGCTGTCCTCACCATTAATGGGGATATTACTATCGGGACCATTGTGGCCTTTATGACCTATGTCCGCATCTTTACCCAACCAATTGGTCAAATGGCCCAAGGAATTACCCAATTGCAATCAGCCAGTGCTGCTATGGGGCGTGTCTTTGAATTCTTAGACGAAGAAGAAATGGAAGACGAATCCCAAAAAACACGTCAATTGGAAACACCAAAAGGTCATGTCACCTTTGAGCATGTTCGCTTTGGCTATTCACCAGACAAGACTATTATCCATGACTTTACAGCTGAAGCCAAACCGGGGCAAAAAGTGGCCATTGTTGGTCCGACAGGTGCAGGTAAGACGACCATGGTCAATCTCTTGATGCGTTTTTACGACATTCAAGCTGGTAAAATTACCATCGATGGTGTGGATACTAAGGCCATGAGCCGAGAAGAAGTTCATGATGCCTTTTCGATGGTCTTGCAAGATACCTGGCTATTTGAGGGGACTATTCGAGAAAACCTGGTCTTCAATCAAACCGATATTTCAGATGAAGCGGTCGAAGCGGCAACTCGAGCGGTTGGGGTCCATCACTTTATTCGGACCTTGCCGAATGGCTATGATACTGTATTAGATGATTCAGTGACCTTGTCCGTTGGTCAAAAGCAACTTTTGACCATTGCGCGTGCCCTCTTGAAGGATGCCCCGCTCCTCATCTTGGATGAAGCAACCTCATCTGTCGATACCCGTACAGAAGAGTTGATTCAAAAAGCCATGGACAAACTCATGGAAGGCCGGACCTCCTTTGTCATTGCCCATCGCTTGTCCACTATCCGTAATGCGGATCTGATTCTCGTGATGAAAGATGGAAATATTATCGAGCAGGGTAACCACCAAGAGCTCATGAGCCAAAATGGCTTCTATGCCGATCTCTACAATAGTCAATTCACAGAAGAAGTGGCATGAAATCAAGATACAAAGCCCGTAAAATGCACAGTGAAAATAGGGAGTAGGACAGAAGCTATACGATTGTGGACGCTTCACCGTCCTACCCCCACAAGGCTGATTAGAATTCTTCCGAGCTTATCAAGCGAGAGAAGAGTTCAATCAGCTACTGTGTCTGGAAGTTAGTGCTAGTATAGTTAGCGTTTTTCACCCAGCATTTAGGGCGTGTTCAATTCGTGTAACGGCAAGCACAATGGTGCCTTGCCGACACGACTCACTAACTCCTCAGGTGGATAATATCGATCCACCTTCGTCCTGTCGCAATTCCGACAAGATACAAAGGGCGTAACATACAAAGTGAAAAAATGAGAGTGGGACAGAAATCGGTAATTCGTTAGAATTCGATTTCGTCGTCCCACCTCCGCACAGTTGAGTAGGGCTGTAAAAGCTGATGAAATCAGCGTAGTAGAGCCCACTCAACCACTGCGTCTTGCTCGACAATCCAAAAACAATTAAGAGGCTAGGACTTTTGTCCCAGCCTCATTTTTTTATCGATAATAGTAATGGAAAAGACGTTTCTTGGAGACAGAAAAATGATAAATCATCAGATTTTAGTGCTAAATCATGTGAAAAAGAAGAAAGAAAGGATAAAAAAGAAGCCTGGCTTGACAGGCTTTCTTAGGATCGCGTATACTAGTAGTACAAAAATGAGATGATAGACAGGAGTGCCAACATGAAGCCCAATCTTCAAGATTATCCGAAATTTTATCGTTGGCTAACCCTGCCTTTTACGAGAGAGCCATATCTTGTTCAGCTCCTTCAAAGGACGAATCGAATCTTGACGTTCGCCATGCCAGGTATTTATGGCCTGGTCTTTTGTTGGCTGTTTTTAAAGAAAACTTTAATGGGAGGCATCTGGCCTTTTATCTGGATCCCTGCTTCGGGTTTTGTCTTGTTTAGCCTCTTTCGTCATTGGGTCAATGTTCCGAGACCTTATGAGAAATGGGACATTCAACCCTTATTAGAAAAAAATTCATCCGGTCATTCCTTTCCTAGCCGACATGTTTTTTCGGCGACCATTATCTCCATGTGTGTCTGTCAGTTGTCTCTTCCGCTAGGAATGTGCTCCATGCTTCTATCTCTTCTATTAGCCCTTGTCCGAGTTCTTGGAGGGGTTCATTATCCCAAGGATGTCCTCGTCGCTTGGGGACTGGGACTCGCCTGGGGAGGACTTTTTTGGCTGGTTTAAATGAACAAATTGCTAAAAAATGACCTTTGTATAATGGCGACTGGTATTGTATACTAGTAAGATAACATAGAAGAGGAGAGGCGATGAAGTACAGAAAAGCAGAAAAAGCAGATATAGATCAGGTGGTTCGAGTAGCCAGTACAGCCTTTGAGGACTATCTATTTTTAAAAGTTATCAAGGATTTGGTTCGGGATCCCAAGCAATATCCTGCCTTTGTTGAGGCAATGATGCGCATCCTGGTAAAGGTTTTTCTTAAGCACCATATGTGCCTTGTGGCAGAACAAAATGATGAAATTTATGCAGTTGCCTTGTTGCAAAAGGGACCGATTCCTTTTCGGGCCTATCTCTTAAATGGGGGATTCGGTTTGCTCAAGTTTATTTCCTTGAAAAATATGTTGGCCTACTTTAAATTTATGGAGGACACGGATAAGGAATTGGAGCAAAATGTAGACTTTGATTGGTATTTGATGCTTCTCGCAGTCGCCCCTAAACACCAACGACAGGGCTATGGTAGTCGCTTTATGACAGAAGGAATTGAACCTTTCTTGGAAGAGATCCAAGGGGAAAAACTAGCCTTTTATACCAATACCAAAGGAAATGTCTATTTTTACACGAAAAATGGTTACAAGGAAGTCTATTCCAGTGAGATTAGCTTTAACCAAGTAGAAATGGGAAGTTGGTATTTTTTGAAGGAACTAAAAAAACACTAAGGTTACAATCTTAGTGTTTTTTCATTGTAGCTGTGAATCTGCTTGAATGCCGAATTTTTCAAAGAATGCTGTTCGTTCTTCTATGATAGCATCGGTCGGATGTTTGATATTCCGTAAGAGCTCAACAAGGTCCGGCGTGACTTCACGGAGCAGTTGCCCTAAAGACCAGATAGCCGTTGCAATATGAATCTGATTTTGTGAAGTTTCGATGATGTTCAGGAGCTTAGGAATGGCCGAGCGGTCATTGGCATTGGCTAGTGCGATAATGGCATTGCGCTGGAGGATATTTTTGCCTCGCCAGCTTCCAGCAACGTTCCCGAATTTTTCCTTAAATTGACCGTTGGACAGTTCGATAAAGGGAATCAACTCTGGATGAGCCAGATCAGGATCGATTTCTGTTGCCAAGGGATTATCTAGCCCTTTGTTATAAGGGCAGCTAATCTGACAGATGTCACATCCATAGATGACCGTTTTAATTTTCTTGCGAAATTCTAGGTCCATCATGCCCTTGTCTTGGGTTTGGAAGGACAAACAACGCTTGGCATTCATAGAGCCATCTCCGATTAAACAGGAGGTTGGGCAAGCATCTAAACAACGCCGACAGTCTCCACAACCATAGTCGACAGGCTGATCTGGTTCAATTTCGAGATTGGTAATCAATTCCCCCAGAAACATGTAAGAACCGTATTCTTTTGAAATGACCAAGCCATTTTTTCCGATAAAGCCAATACCAGCTCGTTGGGCGACAGCCGTATCAACCAATGCTCCAGTATCGACCATGCCCTTGTATTCAAAATCCTGCGTCATTTCTTCAATCCCAGTAGCTAAGCGGTTGAGCTTGTCTTGAAGGACATAATGGTAGTCTAATCCCCAGCTGTTGGGCGTGAATTTTCCTCTTTTATAGGCTGTTTTTTGAGGTTGCTGCTTGAGTTTGTGGGGGTAGGCGACAGCGATTGAGATGATGGTCTTTGCGGAGGAGAGACTTAATTTGGGTTGGATGCGCTCTTCAATATTCTTATGCTCGAATCCAGAATTCCGTCCTTCCTCAACGGCCAAGCGGAGCGATTTTTCCAAATAAGCGAAGTCATCAGCAGTTGTAAATCCAATTTTTGAAATCCCAATAGAATGCGCCAGTTGGATAATGTTTTCTTTTAGTGTCATCCCTTTCATTATACACAAAAATGAAGTTTCTGGCGAGAGAGGAAAATAATGGGAAGGGCTTTCAAAAACTTTCTTTTTTTTGTATAATAGAAACATGAAATGCGAGGAGGATATTATGGGACAACCATTATTTTTACATTCAGTCATGCAGGAAAAAATTTGGGGAGGAACTCGTCTGAGGGAAGAATTTGGTTACGAAATTCCGAGCGACCATGTCGGTGAATTTTGGGCGATTTCAGCCCATCCACATGGTGTTTCTAAAGTAGCCAATGGTCCATACGAAGGAATGGGATTGGATCAGCTCTATCAAGAGCACCGGGAATTATTCAGTAATCGTAAAGAGCCTGTCTTTCCTTTATTAACAAAGATTTTGGATGCCAACGATTGGCTCAGTGTACAGGTGCACCCAGATGATACTTATGCAATGGAGCATGAAGGAGAACTTGGAAAAACTGAGTGTTGGTACGTGATTGCGGCTGATGAAGGATCTGAGATTATCTATGGACACAATGCCAAGTCAAAAGAAGAACTCCGCCAGCAAATCGAAGATAAAAACTGGGATGCCTTACTGACAAAGGTTCCTGTCAAGGCTGGAGATTTCTTCTATGTGCCAAGTGGGACCATGCACGCCATTGGATCTGGAATTTTGATTCTTGAAACCCAACAGTCGAGTGACACCACCTACCGGGTTTATGATTTTGACCGCAAGGATGCTCAAGGAAACTTGCGGGAGCTTCACTTGGAAAAATCGATTGATGTGTTAAACATCGGTGAGCCGGCAAATAGTCATCCAGATACAGTTGTTGTCGATGATCTTCGAATGACCACCTTGGTTGCAAGTGATTTCTTCACCATTTATAAGTGGGAACTGACTGGAAAAGCTGATTTTGAAAAGACCGCTGATTACAGCTTATTGAGCGTCTTAGCAGGAGAAGGAAAATTGACGGTAGATGGAAAGGATTATCCTATTCAAAAAGGAAGCCACTTTATCTTACCGAGCGATGTTGAATCTTGGACTTTGGAAGGGCAAGGTTTAGAATTGATCGTGAGTCATCCATAAAAAAGAAAGGGTTTGAGTTAAAAGCTGTGAAACAACTCAAGCCTTTTTTATCTGAAAACTATTTTTATGTTTAGCCTTGACTCTGACCTAAGGGGAGGGATTATACTATCCTTGTAAGGAGGAAATCATGTACCATATCAAAGAAGCTGCAGAGCTGTCAGGTGTCTCTGTCAAGACCTTGCACCACTATGACAAGATAGGACTTCTCGTTCCTGGCAAATCTGAAAAAGGCTATCGGGTATACAGTCAAGAAGATTTAGAACGATTACAGGTGATTCTCTACTACAAGTATCTAGGATTTTCCTTAGACCAAATAGCAGAACTCTTAGCTGAAGAAAAAGCTAACTTATTGCCCCATTTGACCAAACAGTTGGACTATTTGACTCAAGAAAGACAACGTCTGGATACCTTGATTTCTACCTTGCAAAAAACCATTCAAGAACAAAAAGGAGAAAGAAAAATGACCATTGAGGAAAAATTCACGGGATTTAGCTATCAAGATAATCAAAAATACCACCAAGAGGCGGTAGAGAAGTATGGTCAAGAAGTCATGGACCAAGCGCTTGAGCGCCAAAAGGGGCGTGAAGATGAGGCTACGGAAGCCTTCAACCAAGTTTTTCAAGCCTTGGCGCAAAACCTCCAAGCTGGTTTGCCAGTAACAGCATCGGAAAACCAAGAAGAAGCAGCCAAACTTTTAGACGCGATTCGAACGTATGGATTTGACTGCTCTATAGAGGTTTTTGGCCATATCGGCAAAGGCTATGTCTATAATCCAGAATTCAAGGAAAACATCGACAAGTTTGGAGTTGGCACAGCCCAGTACACTTCGGATGTCATTGCCTTTTATGTCGAAAATCAAGCAAAATAAAAAAGTGAGAGTGGGACAGAAATCGGTCATTCGTTAGAATTCGATTTCGTCGTCCCACCTCCGCACAGTTGAGTAGGGCTGTAAAAGCTGATGAAATCAGCGTAGTAGAGCCCACTCAACCACTGCGTCTTGCTCGACAATCCAAAAATAATTGAGAGGCTAGGATTTTTGTCCCAGCCTCGTTTTTTGCTTGGATCAATTTGAAAAGAAGCGGACCGATCTAAGAGAGCTTGAATGAATGACCACAATGAAAGCTTTATGAAAATTTCACAATTTTAGTTGACAGTCTTGAAAAAAAGGAGTAGAATAACCCCTGTTTTATGAAAAGAGGCAGGGAATTCCCGGCCTCATGATCTTTTTTTCAAGGAGTTTTTTATGTTTTCAACATTGAAAAAATGGTTTATTGGCCGTCCGTTGAAATCTGGTGCAGAAGGTGAAGGCGGATTGCTTGGGAAAATGCAGGCCTTGGCCATGCTCTCTAGTGACGCGCTTTCTTCTATCGCCTACGGTCCAGAGCAAGTTATCCTGGTCTTGATGACCGTATCAGCAGGAGCCATTTGGTGGTCCATTCCAATTGGGATTGTGGTCCTGATTCTCCTAGCCAGTTTAACAATTTCTTATCGCCAGGTCATTCATGCCTACCCTCAAGGGGGAGGGGCCTACATGGTGACTACGGAGAATTTGTCTCCCAAAGCGGGTTTGATCGCTGGTGGCAGTCTCTTGGTCGACTACATGCTGACAGTAGCGGTATCTGTTTCTTCCGGTGCAGATGCCATCACGTCAGCGATTCCGTCTCTTCATCCTTATAATCTACACATTTCCATTTTGTTGGTCTTGATTTTGATGCTGATGAACTTACGGGGGTTGCGTGAATCAGCTACTTCCTTGATGATTCCAGTCTACCTGTTCATTGTCAGTACCATTGCCTTGATCGGCTATGGTGTGATCCAAATTTTGACGGGCCATTTGGCCTATAACGCAACTGCTCATGTGGGTCAAACCATTTCAGGGGTTAGTGTCATTCTCTTATTGAGGGCCTTTACGAGTGGATCAGCTTCCCTAACAGGGGTTGAAGCCATCTCCAATTCGGTTCCTTTCTTTAAGAAACCCAAAGCAAAGAATGCAGCCTCTACCTTGACCATCATGGCTTTGATTTTGGGGATCATGTTTGCAGGGATTACCTTCCTCAATTACTGGGTGGGCGTCGTTCCAGCAAAAGGGGTAACGACTCTAGCTCAAATGGCCCAAGTTATCTTAGGAAATTCCCCAGTCGGAAAAGCCTTCTTTTACGTCTTCCAATTATCAACAGCCTTGATCCTGGCAGTAGCGGCGAATACCGGTTTCTCAGCCTTTCCAATGTTGGCCTTTAACATGGCTAAAAATAAATACATGCCACACATGTATATGGAAAAAGGGGATCGTTTGGGCTATTCTAATGGGATTTTGACCTTGGCGATTGGTGCCATCGTCTTGCTCTTGATCTTTGATGGGCAAACAGAAAGCTTGATTCCGCTTTATACCATTGGGGTCTTCATTCCTTTTGCCCTTTCTCAAACAGGGATGGTTATCCACTGGAAACGCCAATATCAAAAAGGATTTCTTAAGTATTCGCTTGCCAATATCCTCGGGGCAGCCATCTGTTATGGGATTGTCTTGATCCTCTTATTATTCCGTTTGCGTGAGATCTGGCCCTTCTTCCCTATTATTGGTCTCTTGCTTTGGATGTTCTTGAGCATCCGTAATCACTATGATAAAGTTGCGGCCCAATTGCGCTTGGGAGGTCAGATTGAAAAGACAAGTTATGCGGGCAATACCGTGATTGTCCTTGTTGGGAATGTCACTCAGGTAAGTGTGGGAGCTATGAGTTATGCAAATAGCCTAGGAAACGATGTTGTGGCAATGCACGTCTCAACGGAAGAAACCAAGGTCAAAGATGCTGAGGTAGCAGAAGAATTTAAGCATTATTTCCCTCATATTCGCTTTGAAAATGTCATGACGAGTTACCGGGATATTATCCAACCAACAGTTGAATTTGTCTCAAAAGTAGCTGAGGAGGCCAAGGAAAAAGGCAACACCGTCACAGTCTTAGTCCCTCAATTTATCCCTAAAAAACATTGGCAAAATATTCTCCACAACCAAATGAGTTTGAAATTGAAGTACGCTCTTCGTTGGCATGAAGAAGTGGTTGTGGCAAGCTATTCTTACCATTTGTCTGAATAACCATCGCATAAAGAAAAGATATCTGTTTGAGAGGCAATTCGGATTAAAAATAAAGCTGTCAAAAAAACTTTCCGCTGTTAGAAAAGTTTTAGTATATTCTTGATTCATTTTAAATATTAGAACTCATTATGATTTCAATACAGAATCACTTAACTTATTCTACTTAAAAATAGTTTTTTCTATGTTATAAGATGTCTGCTTTGGCAGGCATTTTTTGAATGATCTGAGAGGAATAGTATCCATTCAAAAGTCCTGTAAGACATAGTCTTAATCTTGAAAAAATGTTAGAAAAATGCTAAAATTAAAAGAACATTTTAGATTTTGAAAAATTCAAAGTAAGGAAAAAAATGGCAAATTTATTAAAAACAATTATTGAAAATGATCGAGGCGAAATCAAACGCCTTGAAAAAATGGCTGACAAGGTCTTTTCTTATGAAGAGCAAATGGCAGCTTTGACAGATGATGAATTAAAAGCGAAAACAGTTGAGTTTAAGCAACGCTACCAAGATGGTGAGTCTTTGGATGATCTCTTGTACGAGGCTTTTGCAGTTGTTCGTGAAGCTGCAAAACGGGTTCTTGGTTTGTTCCCATACAAGGTTCAGGTCATGGGGGGAATCGTCCTTCACCATGGTGACGTTCCAGAGATGCGTACAGGGGAAGGAAAAACCCTGACAGCAACCATGCCGGTATACTTGAATGCCTTGTCTGGCAAAGGGGTGCACGTTGTTACTGTCAATGAATACTTGACAGAGCGGGATGCAACAGAGATGGGAGAACTTTACTCATGGCTAGGCCTTTCAGTAGGGATCAACCTTGCAGCGAAATCTCCAGCTGAGAAAAAAGAAGCTTACCTCTGTGATATCACTTACTCAACCAACTCAGAGATCGGGTTTGACTACTTGCGTGACAACATGGTTGTGCGTGCAGAAAACATGGTTCAACGTCCATTGAACTATGCCTTGGTCGATGAGGTAGACTCCATCTTGATTGACGAAGCCCGTACTCCGTTGATCGTTTCTGGTCAGACAGCTTCTGATACGAGCCAGCTCTATCACATGGCAGATGCTTATGTGAAGACTTTGACAGAGGATGATTACATTATCGATGTCCCATCTAAAACCATCGGTTTGTCTGATTCAGGGATTGATAAGGCAGAAAGCTACTTTAATCTTGAAAACTTGTACGATATTGAAAACGTAGCTTTGACTCACTTTATCGACAACGCCCTTCGTGCCAACTACATCATGATTTTGGATATCGACTATGTGGTCAGCGAAGATCAAGAAATCTTGATCGTCGACCAATTTACTGGTCGGACCATGGAAGGTCGCCGTTATTCTGATGGTCTTCACCAAGCGATCGAAGCCAAAGAAGGTGTTCCAGTTCAAGAAGAAACCAAAACATCTGCATCCATTACTTACCAAAACCTCTTCCGTATGTACAAGAAGTTGTCAGGGATGACAGGGACAGGGAAAACTGAAGAAGAAGAATTCCGTGAAATTTATAACATTCGCGTGATTCCAATTCCAACCAACCGTCCGATTGCCCGTATTGACCATCCAGACCTTCTCTACCCAAGCTTGAAATCAAAATTCAAGGCTGTTGTGGAAGATGTCAAATCTCGTCATGAAAAAGGTCAACCAGTCCTAGTAGGTACCGTTGCCGTTGAAACCAGTGATTACCTTTCTCAATTGTTGGTTCAAGCAGGTGTCCCTCACGAAGTTTTGAATGCGAAAAACCACTACAAAGAAGCGCAAATCATCATGAATGCTGGTCAACGTGGTGCTGTTACCATTGCGACCAACATGGCCGGCCGTGGTACCGATATCAAGCTTGGTGAAGGGGTTCGCGAACTCGGTGGTCTTTGTGTCATCGGGACAGAACGTCACGAAAGCCGTCGGATCGATAACCAGCTTCGTGGACGTTCCGGACGTCAAGGGGATCCAGGGGAATCTCAATTCTACTTGTCTCTTGAAGATGAATTGATGCGTCGTTTCGGTTCTGAACGGATCAAAGCAGTGCTTGATCGTTTCAAGTTGAGCGAAGAAGAATCGGTGATTCGTTCAAACATGTTCACCCGTCAGGTAGAGGGTGCTCAAAAACGGGTTGAAGGAAACAACTACGATACCCGTAAACAAGTCCTTCAATACGATGACGTGATGCGGGAACAACGGGAAATTATCTACGCTGAACGCTATGATGTCATCACAGCTAACCGTGACTTGGCGCCTGAAATCAAGGCCATGATCAAACGGACCATCAAACGGATTGTTGAAGGGGCCAGCCACTCAAGCAAGGAAGAACGCGTTGAAGCGATTCTGAACTTTGCCAAATACAATTTGGTTCCGGAAGATACGATTTCTGCAAGCGATATTGAAGGAAAATCTGACAAGGAAGTTATCGATTACTTGTATGCACGTGCAGAAGAAATCTATGCTAGCCAAGTAGCGAAATTGCGTGACGAAGAGTCTGTGCAAGAATTCCAAAAAGTCTTGATCCTTCGTGTGGTGGACAGCAAGTGGACAGACCATATCGATGCTTTGGATCAATTGCGAAATGCGGTTGGACTCCGTGGGTATGCGCAAAATAACCCAGTGGTAGAATACCAATCAGAAAGTTTCCGTATGTTTAACGATATGATCGGATCGATTGAATTTGATGTGACTCGTCTCATGATGAAAGCCCAAATTCACGAACAAGAACGTCCACGTACAGAACACAGTATTTCAACAACTGCGACTCGCAACATTGCAGCGCAACAACAAGATATTCCAGCAGATATTGACTTGTCACAAGTGAAACGCAACGATTTGTGCCCTTGTGGTTCAGGTAAGAAATTTAAAAACTGTCACGGACGTAAATTTTGATTTTTTCTCAATGAGAAGAGAAATGAAGGTATAGAAACAAAAGGAGGCTGTATGGTATTCATTAAGAAGAGTAATAAGATTGATGAGCAAGAGATCACTTCGCTTTACCGCTTGGAAGGTCCAGCCTTGGAGCGAAAAGAAGCGCGTGATCGAGAGTTGGAAGCTATTATCAAAGGAGAAGACCAACGGATCCTTCTTGTGATTGGACCTTGCTCTTCTGATAATGAAGAAGCTGTGATGGACTATGCCCGTCGCTTGGCAGACTTGCAAGAGCAAGTCAAAGATCAGATTTTCATTGTGATGCGGGTCTATACGGCTAAACCTCGGACCAATGGGGATGGCTATAAAGGCTTGATGCACCAACCAGATACACATGCAGCACCAAGCTTTGTGGATGGTTTGAAAGCGGTCCGACATCTCCACTACCGTGTGATTACAGAAACTGGTTTGACAACTGCGGATGAGTTGCTTTATCCAGCAAGTCTTCCTTATGTTGAAGATTTGATTTCCTATCATGCCATTGGAGCGCGTTCGGTTGAAGATCAGGAGCACCGCTTTGTATCTAGTGGGATCTCTGCTCCGACAGGTATGAAGAATCCAACTTCTGGAAATCTTTCTGTTATGTTCAATGCGATTTATGCGGCTCAACATCCCCAAAACTTTTTGTTCAATGCCCAAGCAGTGGAAACATCAGGAAATCCTTTAGCCCATGCGATCCTTCGTGGAGGCTTGGATGCAAGTGGTAAGAATATTCCTAATTACCATTATGAAGATTTGCTAGCGGCAGCAAAACGCTATAGCGAAATGGGCTTGCAACATCCCTTCATCCTGGTGGATACCAACCATGACAATTCTGGCAAACAATTCGAAGAGCAAGTACGCATCGTGAGAGAAACCATGATGAACCGTGCTTGGAACAAGGATTTGGCAACTTTAGTTCGTGGTTTCATGATTGAATCCTATCTAGAAGATGGCCGTCAAAATGAACCAGTGGTTTATGGTCAATCCATCACAGACCCTTGCCTGGGTTGGGAAAAAACGCAGGCCTTGGTCAAAGAAATTGCAACGATGAATAAGTAAAAGGCAGGGGCGGAAGGAGTGATTCTTTAGCCCCTTCTCTTTTGTCAGTAAAACGATACTGAAACAATAAATAAGGATAAAACAAGATGATCAAAGGACATGGCATCGATATCGAATCGATCGCTGCGATTGAAAAAGCCTATCAGAAGAATACTCGATTCGCTGAAAAAGTCTTAACCGAGGCTGAGCGAGAGCGCTTTGAGGAATTGTCTGGAAAACGGAAAATGGAATATTTAACGGGCCGATGGTCCGCCAAAGAAGCCTTTTCGAAGGCAATGGGAACAGGGATTGGACCAGTTGGTTTTCAAGATTTAGAAATTTTAAATGATGCCCACGGAGCTCCCTATTTTTCCAAGTCTCCTTTTTCTGGGAAGGTATGGATTTCGATCAGTCATAAGGGAGACCTAGTGTCGACCAGTGTCATTTTGGAGGAAGAAAATGAAAGCAAGTAAACATAGACCAACTGTTGCAAAAGTCGATTTGGATGCCATTGCCTTTAATGTGCAACAAGTCAGTGACCATATTCCGAGTCAAGCCTTGAAATATGCAGTCGTCAAGGCCAACGCCTATGGTCATGGGGTCGTTGAGGTGACCAAAAAATTGGCGCCTCAGGTAGATGGCTTTTGTGTTTCTAATATGGATGAAGCCCTAGAAATCCGTGAAGAAGGCTTGCAACACCCTATTTTAATTTTGGGAGTTGTCCCAAGCGAAACAGTGAATCTGGCCAAAGAGCATGACATCCGCTTAACGGTGGCGAGTCTTGCTTGGTTGGATCAATTGCTTGGACAAGAAGCAGATCTTTCAGGATTGAAGGTCCATATCAAGGTGGATTCTGGAATGGGGCGGATTGGATTCCGAACTATCGAAGACATCAAAGAGGCTGAACGCCTTCTCTTAGCAGCTGGAGCTGAAATTGAAGGGATCTTTACTCATTTTGCGACAGCAGATGAGGCAGATGATCGAAAATTTCAAGCACAATACCAGTTTTTCAAAGAAGTATTGGCTGCCCTTGAAACCCTTCCTCCCATTGTCCATGCAAGTAATTCTGCCACCTCTTTGTGGCATGCGGATACGATTTTCACAGCTGTGCGCTTGGGAGATGTCATGTATGGCTTGAATCCGAGTGGATCTGTATTAGCCTTGCCTTATGAAATCAAGCCAGCCTTGAGTTTGGTGAGCGAATTAGTTCATGTGAAACAGTTAGAAGCTGGTCAAGATATTGGCTACGGGGCAACCTATACGACAGAAGAACCCCAATGGATTGGGACGATTCCTATTGGCTATGCGGATGGTTGGATCCGAGAGATGCAAAACTTCCATGTGCTGATTAAGGGGGACTATTGTCCCATTGTTGGTCGCGTTTCGATGGACCAGATTACTGTTCGCCTTCCCGAAGAATTGCCTCTGGGGACCAAGGTTACCCTGATTGGACGAGAGGGCGAGAAAGAAATCACAGCAACAGAGGTTGCAGATTACCGTGGTACCATTAATTATGAAGTGGTCTGTCTCTTGAGTGATCGGATTCCTCGTGACTATACAAGTGAAGAATAAGAAGAAGCAGGTGGGATTTTCCCGGATGGACCTGCTTTTTTATAAAAGAAAGGAGGAGAAATGAATCTACACCAACCCTTATCCGTACTGCCTGGAGTCGGTCCAAAATCGGCGGAAAAATTTAAAAAGTTAGGGATTGAAACCTTAGAAGATCTACTCTTGTATTTCCCCTTTCGTTATGAAGACTTCAAAACGCGCAATGTTTTAGAGTTGGAAGATGGGGAAAAAGCCGTCATCTCTGGGGTGGTAGCAACGCCAGCCAATGTCCAATATTATGGCTACAAACGAAATCGCTTGCGTTTTTCGATCAAACAGGGAGACCAGGTCATTGCGGTTAATTTTTTCAACCAACCCTATCTAGCAGACAAAATCGAGGTCCAGCAGACAGTGGCGATTTTTGGGAAATGGGACAAGGCCAAGGGGAGTTTGACAGGGATGAAACTCCTGGCACAAGTGGAAGATGATTTGCAGCCGGTCTATCGAGTGACGCAAGGAGTCAGCCAAAACAGCCTGGTGAAATTGATCAAAATAGCATTCGACCAGGGCTTGGACCAGCTTTTAGAAGAGAATGTACCCCAAATCTTACGAGATCGTTATCAACTCATGTCACGTTCCCAAGCAGTGCAAGCTATGCATTTTCCTAAGGATCTAGTAGAGTACAAGCAAGCTCTTCGCCGGGTAAAATTTGAAGAGCTCCTCTTTTTCCAGTTGCAACTCCAAGTGCTAAAAGAAGAAAATCACGATGCCAGCCAAGGGATTTCCTTGGCCTGGGATCCAGAAAAATTAGCAGAACGAAAAAAACAGCTTCCTTTTGAGCTAACGCAAGCTCAAGAAAACAGCTTGAATGAAATCTTGACAGATATGGCCTCTCCTTATCATATGAACCGCTTGCTTCAAGGGGATGTGGGAAGCGGGAAGACAGTCGTGGCCGGTCTTGCCATGTATGCAGCCTTAAGCGCTGGTAAGCAAGCTGCCTTGATGGTTCCAACGGAGATTTTGGCAGAGCAACACAAGGAAAGCTTGCAAAATCTTTTTCCAGACTTGCCAATTGCCCTTCTAACAGGAGGATTAAAGGCAGCTGAGAAACGAGAAGTCTTAGAAGAGATCGCATCAGGAACAGCTCAACTGATTGTGGGGACACATGCCTTGATTCAAGAGGGAGTTCACTACCAAGATCTTGGCTTGGTCATTATTGATGAGCAGCACCGTTTTGGGGTTTCCCAGCGCCGTATTCTTCGAGAAAAAGGACAAAATCCAGACGTTCTGATGATGACGGCGACCCCCATCCCTCGGACCTTGGCTATTACAGCCTTTGGAGATATGGATGTGTCCATCATTGACCAGATGCCCGCGGGACGAAAGGAAATCATCACACGTTGGGTCAAGCATGAGCAGTTAGAAGTGGTCCTCGACTGGTTAGTCAAAGAACTTGGCAAAGGTTCTCAAGCTTACTTTATTTCTCCCTTGATCGAGGAGTCAGAGGCGCTAGATTTGAAAAACGCCCTTGCCCTTCAAGAAGAGCTAGAGGCCTTCTTTGGTCAGCGAGCACGCATTTCTCTTCTTCACGGGAAGATGAAAAGTGAAGAAAAAGATGCCATCATGCAGGCCTTTAAAGAGCACCAAGTCGATGTTTTGGTGTCTACGACCGTTATTGAAGTAGGAGTCAATGTGCCCAATGCGACCGTTATGGTCATTATGGATGCAGATCGGTTTGGTCTTAGCCAGCTTCACCAGCTACGAGGTCGGGTTGGGCGGGGAAACAAGCAATCCTATGCTATTCTAGTAGCCAATCCTAAGACAGATAGTGGCAAGCAGCGCATGAAAATCATGACAGAGACAACCGATGGGTTTGTGCTGGCGGAAGAAGATTTGAAAATGCGAGGTTCAGGTGAAATCTTTGGAACCCGTCAATCTGGGATTCCAGAATTTCAAGTGGCGGATTTGGTAGATGATTATCCCATTCTGGAAGAAGCAAGGAAAGTTGCCAGCCAGATCGTAGCCACGCCAGATTGGCGCGAACACCCCGATTGGCATTTGCTCTCGCTTTATTTAGAAAAGAAAGAACATTTAGATTAGAGTATAAAAAGGGAGTGGAGTGGAAATTCTTTGGATTCCACTCCACTCCCTTTAAGATGGCATTTTACGGGCTTTGTATCTTGATGAATGCGACAGGACGAAGGTGGATCGATACCATCCACCTGAGGAGTTAGTGAGTCGTGTAGGCAAGGCACCATAGTGCTTGCCGTTACACGAATTGAGCACGCCCTATATGCTGTGTGAAAAAGATAAATTCTCTTGTGAGCTTCGCTCCCCGCGACAATTTCCTATTTTCACTTGGCATTTTACGGGCTTTGGATCTTAGTAAATGAACATGGGCTGCGGATTGTGTCAAAAAGATGAATCCTCCTAGAATCTGATGATTCTGCGTCGAATTCCCTATTTTGACTGTATCTGCTACGCCCTTTGTATCTTATGCTACCCTTCGATATATTCTTTGAGTTCTTGTCCTTTTAGGCCGGCATTGAGGGCGATGAGGAGTTTGATGCGCGCTTTGGGGGCATTTAATTCTTTGATGAAAAAGACACCTGCTTGATGGAGTTGGACGCCTCCTCCTTCATATGCGTAGACGGGTTCAGCGATCCCGTTGAAGCAACGGGATACTAAAGCGATTGGAAGGCCTGCATCCATGAATTCTTGGAGTTTATGTGCCGTTTCTTTAGGGATGTTTCCTGCTCCAAAGGCTTCGATAATGAGGCCATCAAGCTTTGAAAGATCCAGCATGTCTAGCAGATCGGTTTTCATCCCTGCGTAGGTAGCAATGATCGGAACGAAACCATCGATGGTATCGAGATCAAAGCGCACCCTTGGCTCGGCTGTTTTAAAGAAGAGGATTTCCTTTTTCATGACCAAACCTAGTGGGCCGTGGGTTGGTGTCTGGAAGGTGCTGACATTGGTGGTGTGGGTTTTGGTGACGTACTTAGCCGCATGAATTTCATCGTTCATGACGACTAAGACGCCTTTATCGCGTGCTTTTGGATCGGACGCCACTCGAAGGGCTGTCAGAAAATTATAGACGCCATCGCTTCCAAGCTCGTTGGAGCTTCGCATAGCTCCTGTAATGACCACAGCGATCTCTGGTAACTTCATGGTATCCAAGAAATAAGCTGTTTCTTCCAGCGTATCTGTCCCATGAGTGATGACGATGCCGTCGTAGTTGTGAGCTTCCTCTTTGATTTTTTGATACAGGGCTAACATGTGACGGGGGGTCATTTGAGGGCTGGGAAGGTTGAAGAAGTCCTCCGAGGTGACTGCAATCCCTTCAATTGGCGAAGTAACTTGGGTCATGGGATTGACTTCATTAGTAATCACTGCCCCAGAGTCATCTGCCGCCATCGAAATGGTCCCTCCGGTATGTAGTGCTAAAATTTTCTTAAACATGTGAAGCTCCTTGGAATATGTGATATAATTTATTTTATCATAAAAAGAAAGAAACAGTAGACATGGAAATAAAAGCAGTCTTTTTTGATATCGATGGAACCTTGGTTAATGATAGTCGAGCAGTCCTAAAATCAACAGAAAAAGCTATTCAGTCTTTAAAGGAAGAAGGGATCTATGTAGGCCTTGCGACAGGTCGGGGACCGGCCTTTGTCAAACCGTTTATGGAACGCTATGGTTTTGATTTTGCAGTGACCTATAATGGTCAGTATATTTTGACCAAGGACCGCGTGCTATTTACCAGTCCAATCGATAAAAAGAGTCTGCACCAACTAATTGACTATGCTCGAGAACACCGCAAGGAAATTGCTCTCGGTACCAAGGATGGGGTATTTGGTTCTCGGATTATGAGTTTTGGGATGAGTCCTATTTCAACCTGGTCCAGTCGCTTTGTGCCCCGCAAAATGGCCCGTACCGTCAGTCGAGGCTTTAACAAAGTGGTCAGCAAGGTCGTCCCACAAGATCAGGACACCCTCTATGCACTAGCGCAAGAACCAATCTACCAAGTGTTGATCTTATCGAGTCCAGAAGAGACTGCAAAAATTGAAAAAGAGTTTCCGGATCTGAAATTCACACGGTCTAGTCCTTTTGCAGCAGATGTCCTCAACCCAGGAATTTCTAAACTAGAAGGGATCCGCATCGTTGGTCAGGAATTTGGCTTTGACATCGATGAAGTGATGGCTTTTGGAGATTCGGATAATGACTTAGAGATGCTTTCAGGTGTTGGCTTGTCCATTGCGATGGGAAATGGAACGACCAGTGTCAAGGCGATTGCCAAGCATACAACGACTAGTAATGGCAAGGATGGCATCCAAAAGGCCCTGCAACACTTTGGTATCCTCTCAGAGAAAGAACTCTTTCTTTCTAAGGATGATCACTTCAATAAGGTCAAAACCTTCCATGGTGTGATGGATGGGGAAACTCAGGAGAAACCAGTTGTTTGGCAGCCTCAAGACGCCCTTTATCGAACCATGTTCAAGCAAGAGGAGTTGGTAGAATTTGTCCGAGCAGCTAGCATAAGTGAGGAAGAATTTGACTGCTCGGTAGCAGCTCTTCACGAAGCTTTGGATAAGGCTGCAGATAAGGTTCGTAGCAAACATCCAGCTGAGATCTCCATGGTAGGGCAGGTTGATGCCTTGATTGATACCCTCTATCTGACTTATGGTAGCTTTGTTCTAATGGGGGTCGATCCTGAAGAGGTCTTTGAGATTGTTCACCGGGCCAATATGGGCAAGATTTTCCCAGATGGAAAGGCGCACTTTGATCCAGTAACCCACAAAATTCTGAAGCCAGATGATTGGGAAGAAAAATACGCTCCAGAACCAGCCATCAAAAAAGAACTTGATCGCCAGCTCAAGGCCTACGAAAAACATGCAAAACAAAAAGAAGCAAAGAAAGACAACTAAAAAGAGAGTAGGACAGAAATCGGTAATTCGTTAGAATTCGATTTCGTCGTCCC
>OLNK01000968.1_pt1 | contig 25617 bp, 14 predicted proteins | sample 1672791 | NCBI WGS metagenome assembly OLNK01 (sample SAMEA3136724, study PRJEB25190) | human gut metagenome | biome: human gut; feature: human-associated habitat; material: faeces | place: Austria | collected 2013 | reverse complement strand
CGAAAGCCGCGACCCGTTCGAGCTCATGGAGGAGATCGAAACGGTGCTCGGCATCGGCACCTACCCCATGAACTGGCCCATCGGCAACGGCCGCACGTTCCGCGGCGTGTTCGACCGTCAAACGCGCAACGTCATCGCCTTCGACGGCGAGGGCCGCGGCAACTCCACCAAGAAGGTCGCCGAGATCGAGGCCGAGCTGGGCGACGCAGCCCTTGACGAGCTCATCGGCTCCGACAACCACCAGAACCTCATGGACGACATCGAGCTGCTCGACGGCGCCGCCGACGAGTTCGACCTGGACGCGGTGCGTGCAGGCAAGCTGTCGCCGGTGTTCTTCGGTTCGGCGCTCACCAACTTCGGCGTGGAACCGTTCCTGAAGGAGTTCCTGCGCCTGGCTCCCGCGCCGCTGCCCTACACCGACACCATTTCGGGCGACCTAGTCGACCCGCAGCGCAAGGAATTCGCAGGCTTCGTGTTCAAGATCCAGGCGAACATGGACAAAAACCACCGCGACCGCATCGCGTTCGTGCGCATCTGCTCGGGCAAGTTCGAGCGCGGTATGGAAGCGTTCCACGTGCAGGGCCGCAAGAAGCTGAAGCTGGCAACGGGCACGTCGCTCATGGCCGACGACCGCGCAACGGTTGACGAGGCCTACGCCGGCGACATCGTGGGCCTGTTCGACCCCGGCATCTTCAGCATCGGCGACACGGTGTGCAAGGGAGAGCACGTGCAGTTCCCGCCCATCCCCACGTTCTCGCCGGAGCATTTCGCGCGCATCACGCAGGTGAACACGCTCAAGCGCAAGCAGTTCGTGAAGGGCATGCATGAGCTGGCCCAGGAAGGCGCCGTGCAGATCTTCCGCGAGCCCGGTTTCGGCATGGAAAGCGTCATCTGCGGCGTCGTCGGCGTACTGCAACTCGACGTGCTTGAAACGCGCCTGAAGAACGAATACGGCGTGGAGGTGCGTCGCCAGGGCATGCCCTACACCGACATCCGCTGGATCGCCAACGACCTCAACGAGTTGGACACCTCGCGCCTGAACATCACGCGCGACACCAAACTGGTCGAGGACATGCGCGGCGGCAGGCTACTGTTGTTCACGAACTCATGGAACGTGAACTGGGCCATCGACCACAACCCCGACCTGAAGCTGTCCGAGGTCGGCAACGTTAACTTCTAAACAGGTCGAAAGCCGCAAGTCAAGCAGCAGGCGATAACGGCGAAGATACGATAACCGAAACATAAAGCCGAGGGCGAAGGCGTTTTCGAAAGCAGGCGCGCAAAGCCCTCGGCCCTTTTGTCTCAGCCGGTTTCGCCGCACGATGTCCGGTCCCCACGCCTGGGGGCATGGGGACATTGGAGGAGGTTTCGGAAGTCATTTCCCTCATAGCCCTTGCGCAGTTGGACGCGCCGTGCATACTGTTCAACTTGAACGGTTTCTACGATGATCTGCGCGCGCTTCTCAATCGAATGAGCGATATGGGGCTGTCCTCGCCGCGCAGGCAGCGGGGCATGCATTTCGCAGATTCGCTTGAAGAGGTGGCCGACATCCTAGCTCCGTTGCACTAACCGTATCGTTTCTCCGAGTTGCCAGGAGCGTGAGCAATCATGGGCGTCCCCGACAAGCAGTACCCAATGACCGTATATCGCCTCATCCTTATGACGGCGGCCGCGGTTTGGGGCCTGGGCTTCGTGATCGGTAAAGGCGCCATCGGCACCGTGGGCGCCACGTGGTTTACCGCCATCCGCTTCCTTGGGGCGGGCGTTGTGCTGGTCATCCTCTTGTTTCCCCACCTCAAACGCAATTTCTGCCGCAAAACGCTGAAGGCGGGCCTGATCATCGGCATGGCCACGTTCGTCGGCTTCTGGACGCAGTTTCTGGGCCTGGGCCTGACCACGCCATCGAAAAACGCCTTTTTGAGCGCGTGCTATTGCTTGACCGTGCCGTTTATCTGGTGGGTGGTCTCCCGTCGCCGTCCGCCTGCGAAAACCCTTATCGCGGCGGCTATCTGCACCGTTGGCATCGGGCTGGTGTCGCTAACCGAGGGCTTCTCCATCAGCTTGGGAGACGGCGTCAGCATCGCCTCGGCGTTCCTCTACGGCGGCGAGATCGTGATCATCGGCCTGGTCATGCGCGACAACGACGTCTTGACCATCACGGTCGTCCAGCAGTTCACCGCCGGGATCCTGGCCCTGCTGCTCGCCCTGGTCACGCAACCTATGCCCACCATGGCGCAGGTTGCCACGCCCGAGTTCATCGGCGCCATGACCTACGTGGCCATGCTCTCGGCGGCCTTCGGCGCCGTGGCGCAGAACACGGCGCAGGCCCACTTGTCGCCCTCCGAGGCCGGCCTGCTCTGCTCGCTCGAAAGCGTGTTCTGCGCGCTGTTCAGCGTGGTGTTCTTCGGCGAGGTGCTCACGGTCCGCATGGCGGTGGGCTTCGCGTTCATCTTCGGCGCCATCGTGGCAACCCAGCTTGGCGACAAGGGCGGCGATGCTGCCGCTGCCGGCCCCGCAGCCGACGGGTCTGCAGGTGGCGAAAGCCCCGTATCGGGAAAGCCCGCCAAGCGAAACCGCGGCCGAATAGCCCGCTGACCAGCGGGTCCACGCCCCCGACATTAAGTCCGCCGCAGGCAACACTTTGTTTCCGGCTTGTTTCGCCGACTTCGGGGCTATAATGCCCAAGGAAGCAGCTATCTTTTATCCCTACGAACGTGCCGCGCGGCAAGCGGCTGCAATGCGCGCCGGCATCCATGCACCCAAGGAGAGAGAAGCATGACGAAGTTCAACCATGTCATCATCCGCCGCCCTGGTAAGTCGCTGTGCGACGGCATCACCAGCGCACCCGAGCTGGGCCAGCCCATCTACGAGCGCGCCATCGAGGAGCACTACGACTACGAGCATGCCCTCGAGCAGTGCGGCGTCGACGTCACCGTCCTGCCCGCCCTCGAGCAGTTCCCGGACAGCTGCTTCGTCGAGGACCCGGCCGTCATCACCCGCTGCGGCGCCATCATCACCAACCCCGGCGCTGCCAGCCGCAACGGTGAGAAGGACGAAATCGAGCCCGTGGTCCGTCGCTTCTTCGACGACGAGCACGTCAAGCACATCGTCGCCCCCGGCACCCTTGACGGCGGCGACGTCATGATGGTGGGCGACCACTTCTACGTGGGCCGCTCCGCCCGCACCAACGAAGAGGGCATCCGTCAGTTCTGCGAGATCCTGGCCGGTTGGGGCCTGGAGGGCTCCGAGGTCCCGCTGGAGGAGGTCCTGCACCTCAAGACCGGCGTGAACTACATCGAGGACAACAACATGCTGGTGTCCGGCGAGTTCATCGACAAGCCCGACTTCGCCAAGTACAACAAGGTGATCGTGCCCGAGGACGAGGCCTACGGCGCGAACTGCATCTGGGTCAACGGCACCGTCATCGTGGCCGAGGGCTATCCCACCGTGCTCAAGGCCGTCCAGGACCTGGGCTACAAGGCGCTGGTGGTGGACACCTCCGAGTACCGCAAGATCGACGGCGGCCTGTCCTGCCTCAGCCTGCGCTTCTAGCACACTTTTAAAACGCGCGGTCCCGCAAAACCCAAGCGCTTTGCGGGACCATCGACGGGAAAGGCCCGCGGGCGCTCGGAAAACCGAACGACCCTGCGGGCCTTTCCCTGTTCGTGGAACAGAACAAGCTCGCGGGCCTTTCCCGTTCGTGAAACCGCGCCGCAAAACAAGAGGAGCCCGATTCCGTACTCGGAATCGGGCTCCTCGCTTTCAAGGGCACAGGACCATCGCGAATCCTGCTCTATTTGGAGCTACGTCGCACCGCGCCCCGTCCGTCAGAACTCGACCTTACCCGGCGATCGCGTGCAGCTGCTCGCCTTTCACCTCCGGCGTGGGCACATGGTAGGTGTTGCTCAGGCGCATGCCGTTTTCCGCATAGCGTGCCACCGAGATGATGAAGCCCTCCTTGCGCAGGCGCAGGATTGCGCGATCGACGGTCTTCAGGCTAACCTGCAGCGCTTCGGCGATGTCGCGCTTGGACTCGGAACAGCCCGCCACGCCGTACGAGGCGATAAAGCCCAGGATAAGCAGCTGCGAGTTCGTCAGCGTGCGCTTGCCGTCCGCAAGCGTGATGTCATCATCGATCTCAGTCGTGGTCTCAGCGGTCATCTCAGTCATCTTAATCCTTCTCCGTCGGTTCGCGTTCCAATGCTTATGACCCCCGCTCGCTGACAGCCCGCGGCGAGCAAAACCTGCAAGCTGAACTGGAGAATAAAAAAGCAGCCAGCTGCAGTAGTTCCCTGGATGGGAACTGTGCAACTGGCTGCCATTTCAGGCCCTATAGCTTTGCGTCATCACCTTTCGATGATTTTGCCGACATGAAAAATATCACGCGGAAAACTGTATGTCAAGGGGTGTCCGCCCCACCCCATGGCAAGCCCCCTACCGCCGGTTGCATCGACCCCCAAAGCCGATGCAAGCATACGGAAACAACCTCATGATAACCAAGAAACGCCACGTCAACACGTCTTTCCGCACAAGGAGAGCGCAACACGGCGAAGGGCGATCCCCAGCCTGAACCCGGCATTCCGGCATCCCTACAATTTCCCGTTGTCGTGCCCTCGCTCCCCTCGTCCTCCATCCCTTCTCGACGCGCGCACCCGCACTTTTCGGAATCTGTGGACACCCGTTTCGCTCATATCCACACTTCTGTATTAAGAGTTCATTAATTTACGACAATGCCGTAGCTATGCAGCTTGATACGTTGTAAGTTGCGATAACCTATCTGCTTAGCATTTGGTAGGCGTTCGGCCACCTGCGGGTGCTGCGATCAACCGCTGAGCAGCATCTTCAAAGAAGATTACGTTCGCATAGTAGGTCAGGAGTCACACATGAGAGACATACGCGTCAGCGACATCACGATGAGGGAGGCAATCGCCTCTAAGGCGCTTTCCCTATCCTTCAAGGAAAAGCTGGAAATCGTGAAGATCCTAGACCGTATCGGCGTGGGCTCCATCGAGGTCGAGGGCATTGAGTCCTCCAAGGTAGACAGCTTGCGAATCAAGTCGATCGCCTCTCTGGTGAAGAACAGCACGCTTGCCGTGCCGGTGAAGATGGACGACGACAGCATCCAGGTCGTTTGGAACGCCGCGAAGGGCGCGAAGCACGTCCGCCTACAGGTGGAAGCGGCCGTCAGCCCCTCCTGCATGGAGTACATCCAGCGCAAGAAGGCCGACACGCTGATCGCCGACGCCGCCGAGGCGGTGGCGAAGTGCGCCCAGCTCACCGGCGACGTCGAGTTCGTGGCCATCGACGCAACCCGCACCGACGTGGCCTACCTTGCCAAGGTCATCAACGCCGTGGTCGCCGCCGGCGCCAAGACGGTCACCGTCTGCGACGCGGCCGGCTCCATGCTCCCCGAGGAGTTCGCCCAGTTCATCGCCGACCTGTACCAGGCAACGCCCCAGCTCAAGGACATCGATCTGGGCATCTCGTGCTGCAATAACCTCAACATGGCCGACGCCTGCGCCGTGGCCGGCGTCATGGCCGGCGCCTCCATCGTCAAGGCCACGTCCTACCCCATGGGCGTCGTCGCGCTGGACAACGTCGCCCGCATCCTTGCCGCCAAGGCCGACGCCCTGGGCGCTCAGAGCAAGGTGCGCGTGACCGAGCTCAAGCGCGCCATGAACCAGATCTCCCGCCTGTGCTGCGACGACCGCTCCAAGGCGTCCCTGTTCACCGGCGCCGTCTCCGAGGCCGTCGAGGGCGTGGTGCTCACCGCCGGCGACGACCAGGCCACCGTCATGCAGTACGTCGAGCGCCTGGGCTACAGCCTCTCCGACGAGGACGCCGAGGCGGTGTTCGAGGCCTTCAAGAAGATCGCCGCCAGCAAGGAGCGCGTGAGCGCCACCGAGCTGGACGCCATCGTGGCCTCCGCCGCGCTGCAGGTGCCCCCCACCTACACCCTGGACGGCTACGTCATCAACTCCGGTCTGAGCTTCAAGGCCACCTCGCACATCTCGCTGCGCAAAAACGGCGAGCTCATCGAGGCCGTGTCCCTGGGAGACGGCCCCATCGACTCCTCGTTCAAGTCCATCGAATCGGTGGTCGGCAAGCACTACGAGCTTGACGACTTCAGCATCCAGGCCGTCACCGAGGGCCGCGAGGCCATGGGCGAGTCGGTCGTGAAGCTGATCGCCGACGGCAAGGTGTATTCCGGCCGCGGCATCTCCACCGACATCGTCGAGTCCAGCATCCGCGCGTACATCAACGCGCTCAACAAGATCGCCTACGAGGAGCAGAACTAATGAAGCTTTCCTTTTCCACCCGCGGCTGGGCTGACCACTCCTGGGACGAGCTCGTAAGCACCGCCCTTGAGATGGATTTCTCGGGCATCGAGATTCACAACCCCATCACCAACGCGGCGTTCACCGGCAAAGGCGGCCCGCTTGACCGCTACAACACACAGGCAACAGCCCGCTCCCTACGCGACAAGGGCCTTTCCATCCCTGCGTTCGACTCCTCGGTCGACATCTCTGCGGGCGAACAACAGGTTCAGGACGCCAAGGACCTCATCGACCTGGCTCAGGCCGCCAGCGTGGGCATGGTCTGCGTGGTCGTCCAGCATGACGACGAGGACGCCATCCACGCCGCGCTCTCCCAGCTGGTCCCCTACGCCGAGGAGCACGGCGTGGTGCTGCTGATCGAATCCAGCGGCATCTTCTCCAGCACCTCGCGCCTGACCGACATCATGGACCGCTACGCCAGCGACTACCTGGGCGCCCTGTGGGACGTCCACAACGTCTACCGCGTGGGCGGCGAAAGCCCGGCGACCACCATCAAGAACCTGGGCGCCTACGTCAAGCACGTGCACATGCGCGACTCCGACGACGACGGCTCCTTCAACCTGGTGGGCGAAGGCACCCTGCCCATCGACGAGGTGGTTCGCGCGCTGTCCTCCATCGACTACGACGGCTTCGTGTCGCTTGAGTGGGACCCCGCGTGGATGGCAGACCTCACCGACATGGAGGTCATCTTCCCCCACTACGTCAACTACATGGAGCAGTTCGAGGACACCCGCGGTAAGCGCCGCACGCTCTACCTCAACCACGACGGCACCGGCGAGTACGTGTGGAAGAAGGATGAGCTCATCGACCTGACCTTCCCGCAGGTGCTCGACAAGATGGTCGAGTGCTTCCCCGACCAGTACTGCTTCAAGTACACCACGCTGGACTACACGCGCACCTACGAGGAGTTCCGCGACGACGTGGACACGTTCGCCCGCGCGCTCGTGTCGATGGGCGTCAAGCCCGGCAGCAAGGTGGCCATCTGGGCCACCAACGTGCCCGCCTGGTACATCACCTTCTGGGCCGCCACGAAGATCGGCGCCGTGTTGGTCACGGTGAACACCGCTTACAAGATTCACGAGGCCGAGTACCTGCTGCGCCAGTCCGACACGCACACGCTGGTCATGATCGACAGCGCGCTTGACTCCAAGTACCGCCAGATCATCAACGACCTGTGCCCCGAGATCGCCGACACCAAGCCCGGCGACCAGCTGCACTGCAAGCGCCTTCCCTTCCTGCGCAACGTCATCACCGTCGGCTTCGACATGCCCGGCTGCCTGAACTTCGAGCAGGCCATGGAGCGATCCGAGCTGGTGCCGCTTGAGAAGATCCAGCGCATGGCCGCCGAGGTGCGCCCCGACGACGTGTGCAACATGCAGTACACCTCCGGCACCACGGGCTTCCCCAAGGGCGTCATGCTCACGCACCGCAACGTGGTCAACGATGGCAAGTGCATCGGCGACCGCATGGGCCTTTCCACCGCGGACCGCTTCATGATCCACGTGCCCATGTTCCACTGCTTCGGCATGACGCTGTCCATGACGTCGTCCATGACCCACGGCGCCACCATGTGCCCCATGCCCTACTTCAGCGCGAAAGCGTCGCTGCACTGCATCACGCAGGAGAAGGTCACCGCGTTCAACGGCGTGCCCACCATGTTCATCGCCATGTTCAACCATGCCGACTACCGCAAGACCGACTTCAGCCACATGCGCACCGGCATCATGGCCGGCGCCGGCTGCCCGCCCGAGCTCATGAAGCGCGCGGCGCAGCCCGACGAGATGAACATGACCGGCATCGTGTCGGTGTACGGCCAGACCGAATCGGCCCCGGGCTCCACCATGAGCGCCTGGACCGACCCGCTCGACCTGCGCACCGAGACCGTCGGCTACGCGTTCCCGCACGTGCAGTGCAAGATCATCGACCCTGAAACCGGCGAGGAGCTGCCCGACGGCCAAATCGGCGAGTTCTGCTCGCGCGGCTACAACATCATGAAGGGCTACTACAAGATGCCCGACGCCACCTTCAAGACGGTGGACGAGAACGGTTGGCTGCACTCCGGCGACCTGCTCATGCGCGACGAGCGCGGCTGCTTCGTGGCCACCGGCCGCCTGAAGGACATGATCATCCGCGGCGGTGAGAACATCTACCCGAAGGAGATCGAGGACTTCGTCATCACGCATCCCAAGGTCAGCGACTGCCAGGTGGTGGGCGTGCCCGACGCGAAGTACGGCGAGGAGGCCCTGGCCTGCATCATCCTCAAGGATGGTGAGACCATGACCGAGCCCGAGATCCGCGAGTTCATGATGAGCAACATCGCGCGCCACAAGGTGCCCCGCTACATCAAGTTCGTGGAGTCCTATCCCATGAACGCAGCCGGCAAGATCCTCAAGTACAAGATGAGGGAGGCCGCCGTCGAGGAGCTGGGTCTTCAGAACCTGGTGAAGAAGTAGCAGCTTCCATACACCGACATTCCGCGGGGGCCGTTCAGCGCGCCCCCGCTCGCGTTTTCAAACCATCGTTGCGGAGAGGGGCTTCACAATGAGCAACTATGTAACCGTCGACGGCAACCAGGCTGCGGCCCACGTCGCCTACGACTTCACCGAGGTGGCGGCCATCTACCCCATCACGCCGTCCTCGCCCATGGCCGAGCACACCGACCGTTGGAGCGCGCAGGGCCGTCTGAACATGTTCGGCCAGCGCGTGCAGCTGACCGAGATGCAGTCCGAGGCGGGCGCCATCGCCGCCATCCACGGCGTGCTGCAGGCAGGCGGCCTGGGCACCAGCTTCACGTCCAGCCAGGGCCTGATGCTCATGGTGCCTGTGCTCTACCGTATCGCCGGCGAGCGCTTGCCAGGCGTGCTGCACGTGGCCAGCCGCACCGTTGGCACCCACGCCATGAGCATCTTCGGCGACCACTCCGACGTCATGGCGTGCCGCGACACCGGGTTCGCCCAGCTCAGCTCGGGAAGCGTACAAGAGGCCGCCGACATGGCCGCCGTGGCGCACCTTGCCGCCGTGAAGGGGAGCATCCCGTTCATGCACTTCTTCGACGGTTTCCGCACCTCCCACGAGCTGTCGCGCATCGACATGCCCGACACCAAGGAGCTGACCGCGCTCATGGATGCCGAGGCGCTCGACCGCTTCCGTGCGCGCGCCTTGAACCCCGAGCACCCCATGCTGCGCGCCACCGTGCAAAACGGCGACGTGTACTTCCAGGTGCGCGAGGCGAACAACACCGCGTACGACCAGCTGGCCGACGTGGTCGAGGACGTCATGGCGCAGGTGGCCGGCGTGACCGGCCGCAAGCATCACGTGTTCGACTACTACGGCGCCGCAGACGCCACCGACGTCGTGGTGGCCATGGGCAGCGTGTCGGGAACCGCGCAGGAGGCGTGCGACTACCTGAACGCCCACGCGCAGGCCGATGGCTCGGGCAAGCGCTACGGCTATCTGCAGGTGCACCTGTACCGCCCGTTCTCGGCGAAGCACTTCTTGGGCGCGCTACCTGAAACCGTGCAGCGCATCGCGGTGCTCGACCGCTGCAAGTGCATGGGCTCGGCAGGCGAGCCGCTGTACCTGGACGTTTCCAACGTCATCGCCAACAGCAGCCGCGCGGGCAAGGTGACGGTCATCGGCGGCCGCTACGGCCTTGCATCCAAGGACACCGACACCGCGCAGATCGTTGCCGTGTTCGACAACCTTGCCGCAGCCGAGCCCAAGCGCGGCTTCACCATCGGCATCAACGACGACGTGACGAACCTGTCGCTTCCCGTGCGCCCGCTCGAAGACTTCGAGGACAGCGACACCTACAGCTGCAAGTTCTGGGGCCTGGGCGGCGACGGCACCGTGGGCGCGAACCACAACACCATCCGCATCCTGGGCGATTGCGCCGACATGTACGCGCAGGCATACTTCGAGTACGACTCCAAGAAGTCCTTCGGCGTGACCAAGTCCCACCTGCGCCTTTCGAAGAAGCCCATCCGCAGCACCTACTACGTGAAGCGCGCGGACTTCGTGGCCTGCCACAACCAAAGCTACGTGCTCCAGTACGACATGGTGCAGGAAGTGAAGCCCGGCGGCACCTTCCTGCTCAACACCAGCTGGACGCCCGAAGAGCTTGACGCCAACCTGCCCGGCAAGATGAAGCGCTACATCGCGCAAAACGGCATCCGCCTGTTCACCGTGGACGCGGTGGAGGTGGCGCAGCGCGTGGGCCTGGGCAGCCACATCAACACCGTGCTGCAGGCGGCGTTCTTCCAGATCGCGGGCCTGATGCCCGTTGAGCAGGCGCTCGACTACATGAAGGACGCGGCCCGCAAGTCCTATGCGCGCAAGGGCGACGCCGTGGTGGCCAAGAACGTGGCGGCCATCGACGAGGGCGCGCAGAAGTGCGTGGAAGTCGCTGTGCCCGCCAGCTGGGCGGACGCCCCGCTCGACGAGCCCGCGGCGGTGGTCGAGAACATCCTGCGCCCCGTCAACGCGCAGAAGGGCGACAGCCTGCCCGTCAGCGCCTTCGCCGGCTACGAGGACGGCGTCATCGACATGGGCCTGACCGCCTACGAGAAGCGCGGCATCGCCGTGAAGACGCCTGCGTGGAACGCCGAAGCGTGCATCCAGTGCAACCGCTGCGCCTTCGTGTGCCCCCACGCCGCCATCCGCCCCTACCTGCTTGACCAGGACGAAGCGCAAAACGCGCCCGAAGGGTTCACGACGGTGGCGCTCAAGGGCGGCAAGAACCTGCCCGAGGGCACGCGCTACGCCATCCAGGTGAGCCAGTTCGACTGCACCAGCTGCGGCAGCTGCGCCGACGTGTGCCCGGCAGGCGCGCTGGACATGCAGCCGGCCAAGCTCACCGAACAGGCCCGCAAGCTGTGGGACTTCGGCCTGACCCTCTCCGACAAGGACGGCGCGTTCGACCCCTATACCGTGAAGGGCTCGCAGTTCAAGCAGCCGCTGCTGGAGTTCTCCGCCGCCTGCGCCGGCTGCGGCGAGACGCCCTACGCCAAGCTGCTCACCCAGCTGTTCGGCGACCGCGTGTACTGGGCGAACGCCACGGGCTGCTCGCAGGCCTGGGGCTCGCCGTTCCCCGGCATCCCCTACACGGTGAACAAGCGCGGCTTCGGCCCCGCCTGGACCAACAGCCTGTTCGAGAACAACGCCGAGCTTTCGCTGGGCCTGTTCCTGGGTTCCGTGCAGCAGCGCGCGGTGGAGAAGGCGCGCGTGGAGAAGCTGTCCCGTGCCCTGACGCACGGGCTGGAGAAGCCGAAGGCGAACGCAGGCGACACGCCCGACACCGCCGTCATGAACGCGATGAAGGCCGCCTGCGAGGACTACCTTGCCGCGTTCGATGACTTCGACGCGTCGCGCAAGGCCGCAGATGCCCTGGTGGCATGCGCGCAGGCTTCCATGGGCAAGCTTACCAACAGCGCACAGGAAGTGTGCGACGAGGTGCTCAAGTTCAAGGACCAGCTGGCGAAGAAGACGTTCTGGATGTTCGGCGGCGACGGCTGGGCCTACGACATCGGCTTCGGCGGCCTTGACCACGTGGTGGCAAGCGGCGCCAACGTGAACGTGCTGGTGGTGGACACCGAGGTGTACTCCAACACCGGCGGCCAAAGCTCCAAGGCAACGCCGGCGGGCGCCGTGGCGCAGTTCGCGGCCAGCGGCAAGAAGACCGGCAAGAAGGACCTGGGCGCCATTCTCATGAGCTACGGCAACGTCTACGTGGCGCAAGTGGCCATGGGCGCCAACTACAACCAGCTGGTCAAGGTGCTGAAAGAAGCCGAGGAGTACGAGGGCCCGTCCGTGATCATCGCCTACGCGCCCTGCACCTCGCACGGCCTGAAGTGCGGCATGCACGACGTCCAAGGCGAGATGAAGCGAGCGGTGGAAAGCGGCTACTGGTCGCTGTACCACTACGACCCGCGCAAGGAGAACCCCATGACGCTGGACTCCAAGGAGCCCACCATGGACTACCTGGACTTCGTCGCCGGCGAGAACCGCTTCGCCTCGCTGACCAAGAGCTTCCCCGAAGAGGCCGAAAGGCTGTTCGAGCAGGGCAAAGAAGACGCCCAACGCCGCTTCGACCACTACCGCCGCATGGCGCAAGAGCAGTAAGCGGACTAAGGTTTTTCACGCAAGGAAAGCGCCGGGGAAGCCCCGGCGCTTTGCGGCAGCCGAAACTGTCAACACGGTTTAGTTACCGGATTCACGTTGGATTTCGGAAGCCGCTTGGAAGATGGAGCGGTGCGCCCACACTGCGCAACCTCTTATACAAGGAAGGCCCGCGAGCGCTCGGGAAACCGAGCAGGCTCGCGGGCCTTTTTGCGGCTACCGCTTGTGTCGGCGCCAAACGGCCAATGCTATGCCGATTGCGGCAATAATCAGCACGGCTACCAGTGCGCCCAAGGCGATGGAGTCACCTGTTTGCGTCAGCTGCGAGAAGATGCTCTTCCGAGCCGGTTCGGGGCGTGCGGGAATGACATCTAGCTCGCCCGAATCGTCTTCGGCCATGATCTCCCAGCGGATGGTTTTGCTGGCATCGGCCAACTCGTTGCCCACCGACGTCGGAACGCTCAACCGCAGGTCAAGCGTAGCGTTTCCATCGGCAGCGAACGTGGCGACCTTCGCGGTTTCGGCGAACACGCTTGCAGGCGTTCCCGTTTCCAGCACGCCCGAGGAGGGGCCTGCGCCCATCGCGGCCGTCAAGGTAATCGGCTCCAGCGCACGGTCCGTGTCCTCGTCTACGACGGCGTGGACAAAGATGCTTACCTGGCCATGAACGCCTTTCGTTTCGATCTTGATGGGCTGCTCGCGCGTATCGCCGGGCATGAGGTCCTTGAAGGCCGGGAACAGGTCTACCCCGCCCAAGGGTGCTTCCACGCCGGAAACCGTCAGCTGTCGCGCATTACCATCGTAGGTTATGGAAGGTGCCTCGGCGGCATAGGCGCTTACCGGGGCAAGCAGCAAAGCCGCACCGAACAGGGCTGCTACAAGGAAGCGCACAGAACCGCAGGCGTGTTTGCGATGCATCAAGGTCATGGCTACGCACCTCCGTTAGCATACGGCGGAATCAACACGCTATCTTGCACCATGCAGTTCCAGGCTTCACGCACGGCGTCGTCGGGCACGGACTGGACCGCTTGGGTGGAAACATCCACGACAAGGTTACGACCTTCGGTTGCCTTGAGCTCGGTAACGCTCGCAATGAGCACGTCGGTTTCCGTGTTGGGAGCAACGGGCGACGTCCAGTAATAGAACCCGTCGCTCGCTTTAACCCAGCTAGAAGCCGAGTTTGCGCCCGAAACGTCACGCAGCGAATCGCTCCACACAATCTTATAATCCTTGCCAGCTTGCGGCTCTTCCCACATGCGGGCGCCGCTCGTCGCATCCTGCCAGTAGATATCCACTGCGGCACGAATGTAAGCAGGCGCAGTGCCTGTGTTCTTCGCCTTGACATCGCTCTTCACGTTGCCGTCGAGCTTTTCCTGGACCGACGGCGTAACCGATCCGATGCCGAACTGGTTGACCAGCACGCCCGTGACCGAAAGCCAGGCCAGCGTGCCTGCCGTACCGGCCAGGAGGATAACTCCCACCAGCAAGGCGATGATGCGCTTGCGCTTGGACATGCTAGTCCTCCTTCTTTGCTACGTTGCCGTTGCTCCAAACGTTATGGGCACGATCGCCGCCATCGATCCATTTGTCTTTCACGCGCGTGTTCGTGCAAGTGAACGTGGCATCGTTCGCGCTCGATGCGGCGGAGATAGTCGCCTGCGCCTTATCGCCCGGCTGCTTGCCAGGGACGCCGATCTGGCTGCTGTAGCGCCATGCCCACGCCGCGTCCTCCTCGACGGTGTAGATACCCGCCGGCACCGCAAGCTCGATAGCGCCGGTGTACCAAGTACCACCGTCCTTGTGCTGCGCGTCCGGCGATACCGCCACTTCAACCGTCCGCTCCTCCAAGGGTTTGCCGTCCATATCGGCCCGGGAAACCTTGAAGCGGAACGTCTTGCCCTTGGCCCAGCTATCCTGAGTTTGCTTGACGATCTTGAGCGTATGCGTTGCAGCGAAATCGAACACCGCGTTGCCGGCGCCCTGCGCATCGGCGCCCGTGAGCTTAAAATCCAAACGGTTCGTCAGCTCAAACGAGCCATCGCCTGAACCCGAACTATAAAGCGAGACATACTTCCCGTTGACGGGCGCAGGAGTCTGGCCAGAAAGACCATAGCCCACGCGGTCAACGTGCACCGTCAGTTGCGTGCCCATGAAGGGCTTTGCAAAGCAAGCCTTGAACGGCGCCTTATCACCCTTGTCGTCCACCGTGTTCGCGGCATTGGGATCAAGCAACCACTTGAGCTGCCCAGTCACATTCTTAGGGTTTGCAGTGTCGGATGTGTCGTTGGCAACAACCTGGTATGTAACCGGGTACAGATCCATGTTGGTCTTAACCGGATTACCCTTGAAGTCGCTCCACGCCACAGCTGCGTCGCCATTAACCCACTGCCACTCTAAGAACAGCTCCTTCAAGCTGCTATCCGTTCGCTCGCCTAGGAATGCGACGATTGCGGAGTAGGCTTCGGGATCGTAGGCCACTTCCTTTGACTCCATGACGGGTTCACCCTTGTCTTCATAGACCGGGTTGCCGCTCTCGTCCATCTTGGGCACTTCGACCGTCTGAACAAAGCCGGAATTGCCATCCTGACCACGCAGATCCCCCGTATCGTTCGGGTCTACCGTAGCGGTGTAGATGACCTTGCCTTCGGTATCGTGATAGCGCACTTTAAGCGGTGTGGGCTTGTAGATCGCCGTGTATGTAACCTCTCGGAACGGTTCGTTGCCATCGAGGAAATAAGTCTTGTCCCCTGTCATAAGCGTGTAGCTATTGTTGTCCACATAGTCGCGCGACCAGCCGACAAAGTCGTATTTGGTGCCGTCAATGCCCACAACCTCCTCGGCGGCCTTGACTTCAAGCGAAATCTGGTCGCCGGAATCAGTGCGGCCGAGACCACGAACGGAATCGGGATTCGCAAGATTGGAGTCGATGTTCGATTGAACGGCAACCAGGCTGGGACGGTATACCGGATACAGCTCCATAGGAGCCTTGACCACGGTAGACGCACTCACCATATGGATGCCCTCCGACCAAGCAACATAGCCCTTGCCAGGTGCCGGCTGGGCTTCCGTCCAGCCCACGAAGACGTTGAACGCACCTGTATGCTCATCGATAGTGCTGACGTCATAAGTAGGCTTCGGGATGCCGCCATTAAGGTTGCCGAGCATATCGCCTTGCTGAGCAACTTTACCGTCCACTTCCGAGGCATTGAGATGATACACAACCGCCAACGGAGTGTAGTGCGCTACGAACGTATAGGCCCCGTTAGGCTCAACCGGATAGGAGTATGAGTTATTACCGGCAGAATCAAGCACCTTCACTTCGCCATTCGGAAGCTCGATCTCAACCTTCTGCAACTTATACAGCTCACCGCCTGCTTTATAAACCGGCGTCGTAACGTCAGGGGTCACCGTTGCCGTAGCAGGATCGGTGTCCGCGTTGATAACGGGAGCGATGTCGTACCTAGGCACATTGACCTTGTCCGTACCCTCAAAACCTGCGCGATGCAGGTTGGTGGTGTACTTAACATCGTACTTCGCGTACACCGGATAGGCATCCTGCCACTGCGTGACCGTAGAGGCATCGGTCGCCAGGTACGGCGCAGCCTTGCTCGGGTCGGACGTAGTGAAGGAGTCGCCATTCACGTCATAAATATAATTCCAGACCGCAGAGTCCTTCTGGACCTCAGCAGTAGAAATCCAGCCCAGGAACTTATAGCCCGGCACCGCCATCTCGGCATCAGTCGGCGAAGACTCAAGGGTCAGATATGGGTTGACATCACCCGTCTTTCCACCCTCCGGCTTGCTATCAACAACTTTATCGGTGTGGAAAAATGGATACTTATACGTATATACGGGGTCCTTACCATCAACCTGGCTTTGCAATAGCTGACTTTCGTAGCGACGAGTCGTGTCCTTCTTGATGGCGCCATCTTTGCCATAGAAGCCAACCATTGTCGTTACCATGGCACGCAATTTGTATTGCGAGTTAATGTGAATATCGCTTTTCACCGGATTGCCAACTAAGGTCCACTTGCCATCTTGCCTCTCAAGCGTCCAAAAATTCAAACTATATCGATCGCATGAAGGTGCGAAGGCGAACTTCAGCGCTCCATACACCCATGTATCATCAAGTGTTCCAGAACCTGGAAAGTCGGTATCTGCAAGGACATTCTTTAGAGTGTCCGCCCCGGTATCGTTTTTCACATTATGTGAATACGCCTTTAAAGGAGCCACAATGAGAGTATTGGATCCATAGAAGCTCTCTGTACATTCAGGTTTCTTATCCCAATCTGTTTTAAGACCGTGATCGAAATGATTAGGGCCCCAATGCACAATGTTTTCTCGTACGTAACTAGTACCAACCTGCTCATTAAAAGAGGTTTTGTACCCGTTCCAAACAGAACAAAGAAGTGTTGATGTTGTATAGGCATCGTTGGTATAGGCCCGTACGAAATAATCCACTCGATATTCGAAGCGAGCAGTATAGGTGTGCGGAACCGTCAGGTCGACATTTGCGGGAAGCGTGTAGCTTGAATCGCGGCTTACGCGGACCTCAACCGTGGACCCATCGGCGGCCTGCTTGTTTTCATACCAGCCCAAGAAGCGATAGCCGTCAGGCAATGAGCCGTCCTCGGACAAGAGCTTGTTATTTACGTCGCGTACCTGAACCGTGTACGAGCTGGTGCCGTTATCGCCAGCCTGTACATCCACATGGGTGTTGCCCACGTCTACGCGCTGGGTCACATCATCAAGCGTGTCCTGCTCATTGCCTTCGAACACCGTCATGATGTTCGACACGTAGTCGCTGTACACCGGGTAGAAGTCGGTAGGACCGACCACGGTAATCACGCTGCCAGCAGGATAAAATGATCCTTTGTTTTTAAGGTCGGCAAGCGCGGTTGAAGTGATGGCAGCATAGCCACCATTCATCCCCGCCTCGCTGCTAGGCTGTGTGGTCCAGCCGATAAACGTCGCGCTAGCGGAAAGCCCCCCGCGGTCTGCGGGAGCCGCGGGCGTCAAACCCATGCCGTAGCGATACCAGTCAGTGGACTTGTCGTGCGCAGCACCGGTTTTCCAATCAAGCGTCTCACCCTTGACGTTATAGAACAGCACCTGTGCCTCATATGAAGCAGTGAAAAGGTCATTGCCCTCAAAGCCATATTTTTTGTCGACGCCAGTAGCATTGTTCGCGTTGTAGGTCGACTCCCTATCATGGGCTACATTTTCCTCGACCTGTTTGCCAGCCTTTACCGCAGCATCGTCGGTCTTGCCTTCAAACCAGCTGTTATCCCGATCGATTCGATTGACGTTCACTTCAGGCTCGCGGAACCAGCCCATGAAGCGATAGCCGCCATTTGCGTCGGTCAGACCAGCAGGCTTGTCAGATGTAGTCTGCTTGAAAGTCACCGAAGTATCGCCCGTGGCAAGACCCTGGGCCGTTCCAGCCAGCACAGCGCTCACCGCAAAGGTATACGGATCACTAGTAGACTGGTCTTTGCCCAACATGGTTGCCAGAACGGTTGCCGTACCCGCGCCGGGGAAGTCGGTCGTCGTCTTCACGCTTTTGCCGTGTACGGGGATATTCAGTTTGTAGTCCATCGCCCATTCGTTTGCATGCTCGCCCCCCAAGAGCAGGTCATTGGCAGTAGAGCGCATGGTGCCGGCACAGAAGTCGTAATCATGCTGCTCCCACAGCTCACGTGTGATGTAGCGTTCGTCGTCCCAAGGACCGAATCCGGCACCGGATACCGTACCATCACCCGCAAGGGCGTAAATCGTCTTCTTGGCTGCCGTACCCTGGCTAAACCCGGATAGGCTGACACTTGGCTTGAAGTAGCAATCAGTGATAGTCGCATCGCCCGCGTTAGCGCGTGCACCGATGCCACCAAGATTCACATCGTTTTGGATGATGGGAATCACGGCAATGGGGTTGTACTGGCGCGAGCTCAAATCGCCGGCGAAATGGCTGCGAGTGATCTCGTTACCGCTCTTAGACAAGATGCGGCCGGCAAGACCGCCCGTCCAAGCACGCGTGACGGAGATAACGCCCACGTAAGAAGCAGCATAGCTATAGCACTCCGCTGTAGAGAAGCAGTCGATGACTTTAGCGCCTTCGGCCATGCAGCCGACGAAGCCCGAAGCGTATACGTTGTTGCCACCCAAAGCGCCGATGGCAACATCGTACTTATTGGTAACGTCGGTCATGTCGATCGAGGAGCCATCCTCGCTACGCGTGGGCGTGACGCGACAATACTCGATCGTAGAGTTTTTGACGTAGCCGGCAAATGCCGCCATGTACAGGCCCTCGCCACCAATCGCCTGCACACCTGCAGTTGTGTTATGGACGGCGCGACCGCCGCGCACCTCGCAGTTGTACAGGTTACAACCATCCAGCTCACCTGCAATCATGCCACCTTCGAAGCCGGCGTTCGTAATGACGTTGAGCATGTTGTTCGCGCACGTCACGTGCAGCGTGCTTTCCATGACCATGACGTTTTCGAATGTGGTGTTCACGGCCCTGCCGGCGATGATGCCGCCGCGGAAGTCCGCCCAGATATCGGCATCCTTGACCAGGAAGTTCTTGATGGTTGCACCGCTGGTCTCGGCGAAGAAACCGGTGTCGCGTTCAGGGTCAAGGACGTTGTTGGCATATTTCAAGCCGGTGACGGTATGGTTCTGGCCATCGAAAGTGCCGCGAAACGGAAAGTCTTTGCTGCCGAACGATAGATGCTTTACCGTGCTGTTGACAATGTCTTGCATGTCCTTGTCGCCAAGCTGAAGGTCGCAGTCAAGATAAACCTTCCAGTTGGAAGTGTCTCGCTCACGTGAGAGGGCAACGCAAGCAAGGAACTCGTTCGCAGAGCTGATGTGAAATTCGCTATTCGAAGTCGGCTCGATACCCTCGGTCGAATCGGACACCTCCTCGGCATGTGCAACAGCCGGCGTTGCGAAGATTGCGCATGCCAGTGTCAGAGCCGCTGTCAACAGCAGCGCCAGGACGCCTCGTTTCGCTATGCTGGTTTCCATGTGCTACCTCGCCTCCGGCCATCCTGCGACGTCGAGCACGTCGAGGGCGGCATCATCGGTGTTTTGGTTCTTGGCCTGCACGGCCTGGGCCTCGATCTCAAGCTTGTAACGTCCGCCACGGACAGCGTCATGGAAATCGCCGGTGAATCGCAGCGAATCCATCAGGTTCTCGGTTGCCGTGCCGGGCTCGAGCTGTCCGCCGTCCGCGGCGTTGCCGCGGTAGTAATACCATCCGTCGCCTCCATCGACCCAGGCAGCACCTGCGCCGTCGTGGACGTTAAAGACAACGTTGCCCGATGCGTCGGAAGACGGCCCATCAGGCGCTACGGCTTTCATGGACAGACGTGCACGAACGTACTCGGATTGGGTTCCGGCGTTTTGCAGGCGAACGATCCGGCTGACGCCGTCCGAGGTTGCTTTGGTCTCAGGATATTCGCCGCGCGCATCGGGCTTGAAGAGCACTTCCCTGCCCTGACCGTCAAGCGTGTACTCGCAGACTCGCACCTTCACGCTGCCGAAGCTGATGACGTTGTCGGCCGGCGCCGCGCCCACAGTGTAGGCAAGCGCGCCGCAAATGCACAGCAGCGCCGCCAGCGCAAGCGCGGCGAGCGTCAAGGTACGTTTCTGGTTGTGAAGGGTTGTCTCTTGCATGGGGTTCACCGGAATCCAATGGGAAGTCTATCGAAGGCCCGGCCCGGGCACTGCGTGCCTAGGCCGGGCGTTTTTGCGGGCGGGGTTTGCGAGGGTTGGGCTAGGCTAGATTAGGCCTGAGTCTTTGCCCAATCCTTTGCCTGATTAAGGGCATTCTGCGCGTCAGCATTTTCACCCTGCTCGGTGCCATTCTGGCCCGCACCAAAGATGTAGGCAGAGACCGTCATCGTGGGAGCCTGTTTCGGGTCAACGGTAGTCTCGACAACATCGGTGCTGTTCATGTCGGAGGGAATCGTCACGGCAGTGAAAAGCTCGTCAGTATAAACGTCCTGCTGCGCTTTATTGGCCTCAAGCTTTGCAGGCAGGTTCGCACCAGCAGAGTTTTTGGAGTACATAAACAGACCGCTCACGTACTGGGTACCGGAGTTGTCAGACTGGTTGGTCGTGAATTCACCCTCAACAGGCTTCCAGTTCGTGTTTTTGATCGTAAAGTACGGAGTCTTGTCAAGGCTGGTGCCGGACTTAACAATGGCATTCTTTACATAGATGAATACATATGCATCATCAGAGCCAGCCTTGATACCGACATTGGGGTTCTTGTCCACAGTGGCGCCAGGAACCATCTTGGAATTTTCAATCCACTTGGTCTCAAACAGGCGAGCGTGAGAGTCGTTATTGTCGGTACCCGGCTGCTCAGGATCGACCGGGCTGGGCTTGTTTTCCGGAGCATCGATGCTGCCCACGGTGAACACGTTGTCAAGTTTCTCCTGGGCCGACAGCCATGCCCAGGTGCCTACGCCGGCGGCGAGCAAGGCCACCAGCACGACGGCAAGCACGCCGTAGCGCTTCTTGTTGTTCGTCTTCTCCATATTCCTTATCCTTTCAACGTCTCTTCGACGGCACTCCTTTGCCGCCGCGTTCATCCCCTGCTGGCGCTATCAGCCGTCGTTCCCGCATCCGCGCGCCCGCCTGCCCGCACGGCGGGATCCGCTTTTGCCCAGCAAAAGCGATGCGACGGCCAGCAACGCCAGAACGGCAATGATCGCAAGCAACCCGGACGGCGTCGTGCAGAACGCCTCGGCGTAGCCCAGGTAAGGGATGCAAAACGCAGCGATGCCGATGACGCCGGAAAACGGCGTGGCTTGGGCATCGTGAACAAGCGACCCATCGGCATCTTTGTTCGCGATGCCTTGGGTGCCGATGGTACGGGCTTCGGCGTCCACCTCATACACCTGATGGGTGACCACTGCGCCGTCGGAGCGGTAAAACGTGACCACGTCGCCGGGCTGCAACGCTGTAGGGTCGGTTTCATGGACGTAGACCATGGAGCCTACAGGAAGCTCTGGCTCCATGGAGCCAGAAAGCACGGCGTAGGGCGTGTAGCCGAAAAGACGCGGAAGCAAAAGGGCAACGGCAAGCGCCACCGCAGCTATAACGAAAAGCGTCTCGATAGCGTGCACAAAACTAGCTGCTATGCGTTTCGCCATATCGCGCCCCCCTTCCTCGCACAGGTTGACTACTGCCAGCCCGAAATACGCTAGAAAGGCACCACGCAATCTACGCGGTGTCTAATAATAGCTAATGAGTATTTGCACTAATTAAAAGGCATTAAGAGGGGGGGGGGTCAACCCTGAATTCGAAAGTCGGCAGATTGCTAATCTTTCGTCAAGCATGTACGGTTTAGATATTTATGGACAGCTGTAGAGTATCTGAATTCTGACAGCTATTGACCTGGAGTTTTACCATGGAATGAGTTCCCTCCCTCATTCTTAACGCAGACTCCTCTACGTAGCCTTATCGATGCGGGAGTGAAGGATATAGGTAATAATACCTGGTAGATAAGCTATAACGCTACGGTTGTATCTTCAGATAATACTGCGTTCGTTACAGCTTTTGAATCTTTAATACGATGGTAGCTGCCACCCCCCTGCAGGGAGTATCTCCCATACTGAGCTAATCGTGCATGCTAACTGCAGGCTGCTTTGACTATTCGAACGCTTTGTTGCAGGAAGAAAAGCCTGCTGACATCAAAACGGGGCTGCGGGGGAATGGTGACATCCCCCCGCAGCCCCTCAAGCCGACTTACCGTTGTTCGCTAGCCTTGCTTGCGACGACGTCTCAATGCCGTAGAGCCACGCGCCAAGAGCGCTGTAGTCAGCGAGGCTAACGCCGTTGCAGCAAGTGCCGCTGCCGCGACAATGCCGGTATCGCCGGTGCTCGTGAGAACCGAGCTGTTGCCCGTGCCATTGTTGCCCGTGTTCCCATTGCCAGCAGCGCCCGACGAAGGGCCACCAGTCTCCCCCACGTACGTGTTGGTCACGGTGAAGCCGTGCTCGGCGTCGCCGGAGACCGCGGAGTCGTAGCCCTCGACGGGCTCCTCGGCCAAGGTGTATTCGATTTCCGAGCCGGAGGCGTCGTACTTGGCCAGGCCCTCGAAGGATGCCTTCCAGCCGTTGGCCTCGGTCAGCTCGACCGACCTGCCGGAGTCGGCGCCGCCGGCGAGCAGGCGCACGACGGCCTTGTCGGCGGCCGGGCCGACCCACTTCTTGGAGACGGGGACGTCGACGGTGGCAGTCGAGGTGTTGGTCACGGTGAAGCCGTCATGGGCGTCGCCGGTCACCGCGGAGCTATAGCCGTCGACGGGCTCCTCGGCCACGGAGTACTCGATCTCCTCGCCCGTCTGCGAGTCGTACTTGGGCAGGCCGGAGAAGGCCCCCTTCCACCCGCCTTCCGCGTTCAGCTTCATCGTGCCGACGACCTCGTCGCCGCGCTTGAGGCTCACGGTCACCTCGCCGGCGGCCGGGCCGACCCACTTCTTCTCGACGGGGACGTTCACGGTGGCAGTCGAGGTGTTGGTGACGGTGAAGCCGTTCAGCGCGTCGCCGGTCACCGCGGAGTCGTAGCCGTCGACGGCGTCCTCCTCGACGGCGTACTCGATCTCGGCGCCCGTCTTGGCGTCGTACTTCGGCAGCCCCTCGAAGGAGGCCTTCCAGCCGTTGGCCTTGTTCAGGGTAATCGAGTCGATGACGGTTTCGCCGTTCTTGAGATTGATTGTGACTTCTTCAGGATGGGGAATCCTGGGATTCTCCCAAACCTTCTGAACGGGAATGCTAATGTTCTCAGACTTGCCGATGATGACACCGCCGTTGGCGCCGATGCCACCTCCGTGCGGAGCCTCGTTGCCGGTTATCGTCAGCGAGGTCTGACCACTGCCAAGGTTGTAAACCTCGTCACTCATAACAGATTTAAGCGCGATATTCGGCGTGGCATCGGTGAAAGACAGCGGCTCACCGTTGTTGCCACCCTCAACGAAGCGCGGGACATCAGGATTTGTGGCTGCAATAGTACCGTCAGGGTTGAACAGCCCGCCATCCCTGTACCAAAGAACCTTGCCGCCACCCGGAGCGCGATCGGCAAGCGTCAGCTTATATTTAGCGCCTTCAGAGCCGGTGAAGACCACGTCGTCGCCAGCCTCGTCCGCCGTGTTCCCGGCGATTAGGCCGCCATCCTGAACGTAGACCTTGGCATCTCCAGTCGGGCAGAACCACATGCCGCCGCCCTGCTTGCTTGCATGGTTGCCAACCACAAGCGCATTTTCGATATGAAGCGTGCTGTAGACAAGATACTCATTGCCTTCGCTGTACACGCCGCCGCCCATGTTCCAAGCAGCGTTGCCCTTGATTTCGCCAGCGCTGAGCGTGACGTCGTCTGAATAGGTATAAATGCCTCCGCCTGCAGAAGCGGAGTTCCCGGATATGGACCCGCCTTTCATAGTGAAAGCAGTATGGTCCTTGCCGCCATTTTGCAAGCCGTGATCAACCACGCACACGCCGCCGCCCTTGCCGCCATCAGAAGCCGCAGCGTTGCCCGCAATCTCGCCGTCTTCCATAGCGAACTCGGCGTTACCCTCAACATGCACAGCGCCGGAAGGGGTACGATTCCCGAGTTTAGCGCTCTTGTTATCCGCGATCTTGCCGCCCGTCATCTTAAAAGAGGCTCTTTGATTGTTGTCCTCACTATACATAACCACCGCGCTACCCTGGTAACCGGTGTTGCCCTCGATGCGGCCTCCGCTCATATCAAAGCTGGCATTGCCCATCAGCATAACGCCAGTGGACGAGAGGTAATTGCCGGCACTATCTCCAGGGGCAACGCGATTGTTCCGGATAACGCCGCCCTTCATGACAACCTTAGCGCCGTTTGCCGCATGAACAACGCCGCAATACACATCGTCCAATTCGCAACGTTCGATAACACCGCCCGTCATGACAAACGAGGCATTGTTTCCAGACAAGTTGATGATGCCAGTATTCACGCTGGTTGCTACACCATGACAAACAACAGCATCGCCGGAAAGCACGACCGATCCGCGACTGGAGACAATGGCGCCCTTGCTGTAGGAACCGCACAGCGACACCTTTCCGAAGATTTCAAGAGATGCGCCTTCGGCCACATCGACCAATCCAGAAAAGCCGCTCTTTATCGCCGAGATGGTATAAGGGTCATCCGACGTGATCTTGATTTTCTTCCCAGCAGGAACCTTCAGCGTGGAGCTCAGCTTCACATGCTTTTTCAGCGAGATGACGGTCTCCTCGCCATCAGGAGCCGCATTGATCGCTTCTTGGAGCGTTTGCGCGCTATCGCTGCTAACGGTATCGCCTACGCTATCGTCAATGGATTCACGCGTGTACGTAACCTCGACGCCTGAACTCGGAAGGTTTTCCAAGCCGGTGATATCGTCCATGCTGTTGTCGATCGTGATGCTCTTAACCGAGCTGTCGTCGAACAAGCCCGCGGGTATCTGAGTGAGACCGCTACCGATCGTCACATCTTGTACGCCATGCGTATTCGAAAAGACAGACGCGCCGATCGAGGTCACGGAATCCGGAATAACGAGATGCTCCGGCAACGTGCCGGCGAAAAAGGCATAGTCACCGATCTTCTCAAGTGTATTAGGGAATGGAGCAGCGATGGTGCTCCAGATGAACGCCCACTTATCAATGCTTTTCAGATTGTCGCAAAAGCCCACGACCTTAACCGGTGCGTAGCAAAATGCATAGCTGGGAATGCTCTCAAGCGAAGACAGGTTCACCGATGCTCGCAATTTCTTGCATTCTTGAAAGACGGAGCTACCCATCGTCGTGACCGAACTCAAATCGGGCACGCGCTCGAGACTAGCGCACCCTTGAAAAGCAGAAGACCCAATGCTCGTCAGCGTTCCCTGGAAGTCGATATCAGTCAGACTGGAGCAATCCCTAAAGGCGTTATCTCCAATGGAATCGATGGCCCCCGCTGCGGAAACGGACTTAAGAGAAGTGCAGCCACTGAACATGGATGCGGGCACCTTCGTCAACGAAGCAGGTAACGAAACGCTGGTTAAAGAAGTGCAGTCGCTCAATACGCTCACAATAGTGTCGCTAAAAGCAACGCCCTCAGGAAACTCAATGCTCTTGAGAGACTTCGCGTTAGTGAAGGTAGCGTTTCC
>OLNK01000951.1_pt1 | contig 26108 bp, 22 predicted proteins | sample 1672791 | NCBI WGS metagenome assembly OLNK01 (sample SAMEA3136724, study PRJEB25190) | human gut metagenome | biome: human gut; feature: human-associated habitat; material: faeces | place: Austria | collected 2013 | reverse complement strand
CACGTGCGATAACGCCGCGCGCATCTGGAAAGGATCTACCTTATATGACGCATTTCGACGACCTCGGCCTTTCGGGCCAGGCATTGCAAGCTGTGGCCCAGCTGGGTTACAGCACCCCCACCCCTGTGCAGGAGCAGGCCATCCCCAAGGTGCTCGAAGGCCGCGACCTGATCGCCGCCGCGAAGACCGGCACGGGCAAGACCGCCGCGTTCAGCCTGCCAACCATGGACAAGCTCGGGCATGCCAAAGGCAACAAGGGACCGCTCATGCTGGTGGTAACCCCCACGCGCGAGCTTGCCGAGCAGATCGGCGAGGTGTGCGGCACCATCGCGAAGAACACGCACCATCGCATCCTCACCGTAGTCGGCGGCGTTTCCTACAACCCGCAGATCCAGGCGCTCAACCGCGGCGTCGACGTGCTCATCGCCACGCCGGGCCGCTTGGTCGACCTTATGGACCAAGGTGCCGCACATCTGAGCAGCGTGGAAGTGCTCGTGCTCGATGAGGCCGACCGCATGCTCGACATGGGCTTCTGGCCGGCCATGCGCAAGATCATCGGCGCCACGCCGCAAAACCGTCAAACCCTGCTGTTCAGCGCCACCATCGATCGCACCATCATGAGCACAGCCGGCAAGCTGCTGCACGACCCCGCCATGGTCGAAATCGCCCACAAGGGCGAAACCGCCGACACGGTGGAGCAGTACGTCATGCACGTGCAGCAAGCGGTGAAGCCCGAGCTGCTCAAGGGCCTCATGAAGGAGCGCGGCCACAGGCGCGTCATCGTGTTCTGCCGCACGCGCAGCCGCGCGGACGCCACGTGCCGCCGCCTGAAGAAGATCGGGTACTCCGTCGAGGCCATCCACTCCAGCCGCAGCCAGAACCAACGTCGCCGCGCTCTTGAGAACTTCGCCAACGGCACCACCGACGTGCTGGTCGCCACCGATGTGCTCGCACGCGGCATCGACGTGGAGGAAGTGGAATATGTGGTGAACTACGACCTGCCCACGCAGCCCGAGGACTACGTGCACCGCATCGGCCGCACGGGCCGCGCAGGCGCTTCCGGGTTCGCCGTCAGCTTCGTCAGTCCCGAAACCGCCGACGCGCTGCGCGATATCCAGAAGCTGCTCAAACGCACCATCCCCGAGCTTGAGCTTGAGAACTTCGACATGCATGAAGCCGAAAACGAGGCCGCTGCCAGGGCCCAGCGCGCCGAGGCGCGTCGCGATCCCGAGATTCAGCAAGCTAAGAAGGAGCAGGCCGCCCGCACGCGCAGGAAGAACAAGGCGCGCGAGGCCGCGCAGGCCGAAGAGGTGAACACCCGTCGCGCAAAGCGGGGCGGCCGAAAAGCCGCCGAAAAGCCCGCAAGCGGGACGGCGCACGCCGCAAGAAAGCACAGCAACGCCGATCACGGGTCTCAGCAAAAGCGTGGCAACGGCTCCAGGAACGCTTCCGCCAACCGCGCCAAGACCAGCAACGCGTCCGGTGCACAGGGCGGCGATTTCCGCCCTGGACGCGCCCATCGCGCCCAGGTTGCGCATCAGCGCAACAGGCGCCGCTAACAGATGCTATTGCGCCGGTTAGGGGGCCGGCGCATAACAGCCCGGTAATCTATCGGTAAAGTGTATATCGTCTTTAGGAGGGAGGACGCCATGCGCATAGCGGTAGCTTGCCAGGGGCTTGATGTGGCGCCAAGATTTGCACGCAGTTCAAGTTTCATGTGCTATCGCGTTGACCGTGGCATGTTCGCCGATTGCCAGAATATGCCCAACCTTTCGTTCCCTCCGGCTCAGCTGGCTCAGGTATTGAAAGACCTTGACGTCAGCGTCATGATCGTCAACAGGATCGATCCGACCTCGGAGACGGCCCTGAAAGCAGCCGGCATCGAGGTTCAGGCCGGCTACACCGGCACCGCATCCGCTGCCGCCCGCACCTATATCGGGCGCACGCTGTCCGGAACGCACGAAGAGCTGGAGGCATCGTAAGCGCTTTAGGCGCTACGCGATAGCATGGCACGTGGAAAGCGCCTTGGGGCGCTTTTTTCGTATCTGCAGCCTGAAACAGGTCACCTAACGCAAAACACCCCGCTTGGATTCCCAAGCGGGGTGTTGAACATTTGAAGCTTACTACAGCTTACAGAGCCTTCTTGGCGACCTCGACGATGGCGGTGAAAGCCGCGGGGTCGTTGATAGCCATGTCGGAGAGCACCTTGCGGTCCAGCTCCACGCCGGCCTTCTTCAGGCCGTTCATGAAGGCGGAGTAGCTCATGCCGTTCAGACGGGCGCCAGCGTTGATGCGGGTGATCCACAGACGGCGGATCTCACGCTTCTTGTTGCGGCGATCGCGGTACTGGTACTGCAGGGAGTGCTGGACCTGTTCCTTAGCAGCGGTGTAGGAACGGGACTTGGCACCATAGTAACCCTTTGCACGGTTAAGGACGGTGCGGCGCTTCTTCTTGGCGTTGACTGCACGCTTGATACGAGCCATTGATTATCACTGCTCCTTTAAAACTTAGCGAAGGCCGAGGTTGCGGGCCACGACGCGACGGTCAGCGGCAGCCAGCTCGGTCTCGTGACGGAAATTACGCTTACGCTTCTGAGACTTCTTCGTCAGAATGTGGCTCTTGTAGGCCTTAGCACGCATGATCTTGCCGGAGCCGGTAACGCGGAAGCGCTTTGCCGTACCGCGATGGGTCTTCATCTTAGGCATTGCCTTCGTCCTTTCCTTCGTCTTTCTTGTCGTTTGCCTTCTTTTTCTTCGCCGCCATGCTTGCGGGAAGCGGGGCGATGAGCATGTGCATGTTGCGGCCTTCCATCTTCGGCTGGCTCTCGATGACCGCAATGTCCTTCAGGTCGTCGGCCAGGCGCTCCAGGATGGTCAGGCCCTGTTCCGGATGGGCCATCTCGCGGCCGCGGAACATGATGGTGATCTTGACCTTGTTGCCAGCAGAGAGGAAGCGAAGCACGTGCTTCTTCTTGGTGGTGTAGTCCCCCACGTCGATCTTCGGGCGGAACTTCATTTCCTTGGTCTCGATCTTGCTTTGGTTCTTGCGAGCCTGCTTCGCCTTGATGGCCTGATCGTACTTGAACTTGCCGTAATCCATGATGCGGCACACGGGCGGTTCCGCATTCGGGGCGATTTCAACAAGATCAAGCCCCTGGTCGTCAGCAACGCGCTGCGCCTGGGCAACCGGGTAGATACCCAACTGCGTTCCGTCGAACCCGATCAGGCGGCACTCGCGCACCGTGATCTGTTCGTTGAGCCTAGGCTCTTGAGCGGCTATCGCACTCACCTTCCTTCCTTGCATGCGGTATCGCATGGCATAAAAAAACCCACAGCTTCAAGCATGCGGGCGTGATGAACGAACCATGTTCAGGTATTCATACGACCCATCAGCAGCTTGAAAGCGCCGAACTAGGTGGGAGGCGCTACGCCCCCGCTTGTGAACAGCTCGTTTATTATAGCGCGAACGCCGTTCAGCGCAAGGGACCGCCCTTTTTGCCAGCCGATGTTCACAAGATGGACACAAGAGCATGATAAGCCCCTGGGCGGGAACCGGGCGCGCCGATCGCCGACGCGCGCTGCGGCAGGCCCGCCCAGCTCCAGGCCCAGGCCATCGACCGGCCCCTTGCGCTCCGACATGTCGAACGAACGGACCCGGTTCCCTGACCGAAACAGCGCCGGCGGCCATTCGGCCGCCGGTTGCCTGTTACGCGTTGATGTAGATATAGATGATGCGCACGGTATCGGCCAGGTTGCCCGAGGCGTTGGCCGTGCTGTAGTCGTACATGAGCACGCTCGACCAGGTGTGGGCGGCGCCGTTGATGTCCACGGTGCCGTTGAACGAGCAGTTCTCCTTCACCAGCGTGGTACCGTCGGAAGCATAGGTGGAGTACGAGGTTTTGTCGGAGGGCAGCTTGGCCGAACCGTCCGCCACGTTCACGCCCGCCTCTCGCAGCGTCTTCTCGACGATGTGCTCGTTCTTCACGGCATCGGCGAAGCTAAGCGAGCCGTACCCCAGCGACGCGGTGGCGGCGGAGTAGCCGGCCTGGATGACCTTGCCGTCGGCGTCAAAGCCCAGATAGACCGTAGGCGTGCCGGAGCGGGAATCGGCAGGTTCCGCGGTCAGGGCGACCGTGACGCTTTTCTTCACGGCATTGCCCTCTTCGTTGACGTCTTTGGAGGACGTGACCGTTGCACCGTGCGCAAGCGCGGTGATGGCGGCATCCTGGGTTTGCCCCAGCACGCCGACCAAGTTGGGAACCTCGGTCTTCTTGGCAGTGGTGGCGCTTGCCGCGTCCTTGCCGGAGTTGTCCTGGGAAAGGTTGCCCACGTCCGTGGACTGCTGTTGGGCCTGGGTCTGCTGCACCATGGCGCGGCTGGACTCGTTCCACAGCTGGAAGGCGAAATATCCCAGCGCGCAGGCAAGCACCACGAGCAGGGCCACGATGATCACGAGCACGCGGCGGACGCGACGCGATTTCTTGAGATGCGGATGCTCCACCGGCTCGGGCTTGCCGTGGCGGCCGCAGTTCTGGACGGGCGCGGCGGCGGGGACCTCGTCGCCGAACACGGGCTCGTCGCGCGGCTCAAGGCTTTCCACCGGATCGGAATAGTCTTCCGAGGTGTCGCCTTGGTACTTGAAGCCGGCGGCATGCGCGCCGTGGGATGCCGCGACGGGCGCGAACGCCTCGGTCAAGCCAAGCGACGTATCGCCGTCGGCGGCGCCGCGCTGCCCGGGGGCGTCGCCGGCGCCGATGGGCGCGAACGCCTCGGTCAGACCCAGGGATGCGTCGCCCTCGGGCTGCTGCTTGCGGGCGCCACGGGCGATGTTGAAGCTATGCTTGGACATAGTCAGGCCTTTCTCTTGAAAACAGCCGATCAGCGCATGAACAGGGCGAAGTAGACGATCGCCGCAATGATGACGACCCCGACGCCGACGAGCACCGCCTTCTGCATGCCCGACATGGGGCCGGCATCCAGGTCCTCGAGCGTCTGCTCGGCGCGATGGACAGGCTGCGGACGGCTATCGGACACAGCGGTTTCCGGCTTGCGGGCGTGCGCGGCATGCGGCTTGGCAACATGGTTCCCGGCAGGCGCCTGCTGCGCCGCATGCTGCGGCTCAGGCACCGCCACGGGAGCAACCTGAGGCTCGGGTTCTGTGTAAACGGCCCCTTCAAGAACATCTTCGCCCTGATGGCGGCCGTAAGCTCCCGCTTGGATGACCACATCGTCGTCATCGGCGGCATTGACCGTGATATGGGAGAAGCGCCGATCTTGCGCCATGCCGTACCTCCTGCCTTGTGCGTTTCCATGCTGTGTATGCCCCCGATTATAAGGGATTGGCCGGCAGGCCCCGGCACCTAGGTAGAAAAACCACGGAGCAGCCCCGGCACCTTGCCCGGCCCCGCTGCCGTTGTGCGACAATAGCGGGCGAAACCAGTAAAGAGAAAGGCGGCTTGCATGAACCTTGAACAAGGCCAGGAACTGCACGGGTTCACCGTGCTCACGGCCGAGCCCTTGCCCGAGATCGACGGCGATGCCTACACGCTTTCCCATCCGGTAAGCGGCGCGAAGCTTCTATACCTGCGCAACGACGACCGCAACAAGGCGTTCTCCATCGCCTTCCGCACCCCTCCGGCCGACGACACCGGCGTGTTCCACATCCTGGAGCACTCGGTTTTGTGCGGTTCGGAGAAGTTCCCCGTCAAGGAGCCCTTCGTCAACCTGCTGAAAACCAGCATGCAGACGTTTTTGAACGCCATGACCTTCGGCGACAAGACACTCTACCCCGTGGCGTCCACCAACGATCAGGACCTCATGAACCTGGCCGACGTCTACATGGACGCGGTGCTGCACCCCGACATCTACCGCAAGCGCCAGGTGTTCGAGCAGGAGGGCTGGCACCTTGAGGTTGCCGACGCCGAAGATGGCCAGGCGGAGACCGGCCGCCAGCTTACCTATAACGGTGTGGTGTACAACGAGATGAAAGGCGCGTTGTCTGATTCCACCAGCGTGCTGTACGACCAGCTGCAGGCAAGCCTATTCCCCGACACCCCCTACGCGTTCGAGTCCGGCGGCACCCCCGAGGCCATCCCCACGCTCACCTACGAGCACTACCTGGAGGAACACGAGCGCCACTACCGCCTGGACAACAGCTACATCGTCTTGTACGGCAACCTGGACCTTGACCGCATGCTGGCGTTCTTGGATGAGCGCTACCTGACGCCCGTGGCCGCCGAGCAGGCGAAACGCCGCGAGCAGCGTGCAGCCGAGGGGCTTGCGGAGCTTGCACCGCGCACCTTGCCCGTGCAAGGGCCCGTGCGCGCCCTGGGCGTGCGCCGCGAGATGGCAACCGCGCCGGAAAACGCCTGCATGGGCCTGGGCTGGGTCATCGGGCATGTGCGCGAGCGCACGCGCATCGTGGCAACCGACATCTTGCTCGACGCCATCGCCGGCAGCAACGAGGCGCCGCTCAAGCGCGCGCTTCTGGACTCCGGTATAGCCGGGGACGTGCAGTCCTACCTAGCCGACTCCGTGCAGCAGCCCTTCGCCGTGCTGCAAGTGCGCGACCTGGGCGAAGATGCCGCGAAGCGTTTGCGCCCTGCCGTGGATGCCGAGCTTGAGCGCCTGGCCGCGGGCGGCTTGGACCATGCGCTGGTGGAGGCGTCCATCTCCCGCGCCGAGTTCGTCATGCGCGAACGCGACTTCGGCATGGCCGACGGCGTGGCGCTTGCCATGACCTCGCTGTGCGGCTGGCTCTACGACGACGATCTTGCCACAGCCTATCTGCGTTACGAGGACGACTTCGCCTACCTGCGCCGCGCGCTTGACGAGGGCTATTTCGAAGACCTTATCCGCGAGGTGTTCCTGGACAGCGCCCATATGGCCGAGGTGGAGGTGGTCCCCGTCGAGAAGCAGGACGACCCCGGGCAGCGCCGCCTGGCCGAGCTTGCCGCCGGCTTCGCCGACGACGACTTCCAGCGCATCGAGGACGAGGTCGTGCTGCTTCGCCGCATGCAGGAGGCGCCGGATGCGCCCGAGGATGTGGCGAAACTGCCGCAGCTGACGGTCGCCGACATCGGGCCTGCGCCCGTCGAGCCCGCCTACGGCCTGGCCGAGGGCGCGCCCGTTCCCTGCATCCGCCATCACCTGCCCACGCGCGGCCTGGTCTTCGCCTACCGCTACTTCGATATGAGCTGCCTTGATTTCGAGGACCTGCCCTATGCGGCGGTTCTCGGCATCGTGCTGGGAAAGCTGGGCACCGACGCGCATTCGGCGGCCGAGATCGACACGCTCGCCAACGGCAAGCTGGGCAACTGCTCGTTTTTCTGCGAGGTGTACGAGGACGAGCACGACCCCGATGCCGTAACGCCCACGTTCGTGGCAAGCGCATCGGCTTTGGCCGAAAACGTCGAATGGCTGGCCGAGCTGCCGAGCGAGATCTTGACGCGCACCGACTTCGCCGACACCGGTAAGATCCGCGACGCGCTGCAGCAGCGCCGCATCGGCATGGAGCAGAGCTTCGCCAACGCCGGGCATGCAGCGGCCATGGCGCGCCTGACGTCGTACTTCCTGCCTGCCGGCGTGGTGCGCCAGCAGCTTGGCGGCGTGGACTTCCACCGCTTCCTGGTAGAGCTGCTGGATAACTTCGACGATCGCGCCAATGAGCTGGCGAAACGCCTGGAGCAGGTGGCGCATAAGCTGTTCGACGCGTCGAACTTGCTGGTGTCGATCGCCGGCAGCGACGAATGCGTCATGCGCTTCTGGCAATGCGCCGGCATCACGGCGGGCACGGGCAAGACCCCTGCCGCGCTGGAGATCCCGAAGCCGAAGGTACGCAACGAGGCGTTCATCGTGCCCACCGACGTGTGCTATGCCTCCACGGGCTTCGACCGCCGCTCGCTCGGCGCGCCTTACACCGGTGTATGGCAGATCGCGGCGCGCGTGCTTTCCTACGATTACCTGTGGAACGAGGTGCGCGTGAAGGGCGGCGCCTACGGAGCGGGTTTCCAGGCGGCGCGCAGCGGCACCGTGCGCTTCTATTCGTATCGCGACCCGCATCTGGACGAGACGCTGGATCGGTTCAACGGCACGCCCGCATGGCTTGCCGCGTTCGACCCCGCGCCTGAGGAGATGGACGGCTACGTGGTCAGCACGGTCGCCGGCTTCGATGCGCCGCTCAAGGAGCGCATGCAGATCCGCCGCCAGGACGGCGACTTCCTGAGCGGGCGCACGCCCGAGGCGCGCGCGCAAACGCGAGCGGAGATGATCGGCGCAACGCCTGAGAAGCTTCGCGAGCTTGCAGGCGTCATCGAAGGGGCGCTTGGCAAGGAAGCCGTCTGCGTGTTCGGCAACAAGGCCATCCTTGAGGGCGCGAAAGCCGATCTGGACGTGATCGACCTGCTCAACGGCTAACGCGGCAGGACGCGGTAACGCTCGAAGGCCCTGAAAACGGCGAATCGCCGCAGGCAAGGCCCGCGCAAGATGCGGGGCCGCGCCTGCGGCGATTTTCGTTTGCGCTGAACGCGTGGCGGCCCGGAAGCGCTTACCCGAGTCGCCTTCCCTCAGGGCCGAAGATTACTCGAACTCGTCCACGAAATGCAAGATCATGGCCGCGCTCGTGGGGGTCATGCGCTCGCCGGGCAACGTGCGCTCGCTCACGGGGATGCCACGGGCGATGATGGCCGACGTTGCCGGAGCCGGGATGGAAAGCGTCCCATGGGCGCATTCCACTTCGCCCTGCCCTGTTTGCGCGACCGTGGCCACGATGCGTTTGACGCCCGTGGCTTCCACCGCCAGGCAGACGAGCAGCGTGTTGCGGATTCGGGAGCCGTCGCCGACTTCATGGAAGTGGGTTTGCTCGACCGCGCAGCCGTGCGCGGCAGCCTCGGCTTCGGCCAAGATGGTGTAGATAGCGCGCATATGGTCGCGCACCGCCGGCGAAACCACCAAGCCGTCGATGGTGGCGAGAACCTCCCCGATATCGTGATGATGGCGATCAGGGACGCCTGCGGCATCGGCCGCCGCTTCAAGACGCTGCCGAGTATCGGGCGGCAGCTGCAGCAGGGTATCGCCCAGAAGCTGGTTGCGCGTGGCGTTCTCGGCAAGGTTCCATCTAAGGGTTTTCACGTCAGGTTCTCCTTCTCCATGTCGGCTGCCCGCACGCTCGATCATATGTGCCTGATATCCCGCGCCGAACCCGTTGTCGATGTTGACCACGGAAACGCCCGATGCGCACGAATTGAGCATAGCCAGAAGAGCCGCCACGCCGCCGAAGCTGGCGCCGTAACCCACCGACGTGGGAACGGCGATCACGGGGCATGCGGCCATCCCGCCGACCACGCTGGCAAGCGCCCCCTCCATACCCGCTACGGCCACTACGCAGCTGGCGCCTGCGATTTCCTCCCGATGCGCCAGGAGGCGATGGATGCCCGCAACCCCCACATCATACAGGCGCACCACGCGCGATCCGAGCACCTCGGCGGTAACGGCCGCCTCCTCGGCGCAGTACAGGTCGCTGGTACCCGCGCAAGCCACCGCGATGTAGTTATCGCGCGTCGGCTTTGCCGGCGCGCCGAGCAAGCCCAGCTGAGGAACGGGTCGATACTCGAATGCCGCCGCAGCCTGCGGGTCGCGAACGAGCAGCGCAGCCCGCACCGCTTCCGCCTTCTGCGCTTCAAGCCTGGTGACGAGCACGCACGCCTGACCGGCATCGCGAAGGGCCAAGCAGATACCGGCGATCTGATCTGCCGTCTTGCCGGCTCCATAGACTACCTCGCCAGCGCCCGTGCGCCGCGCGCGATCGGTGTCGACCTTCGCGAAACCCAGGTCGGAATAGCCCTGGTCGGCAAGGCTTCGCTGGGCATCGATCGGGCTTACCGAGCCCGACGCCACCTGCTCGAGCATGTGCAGGACCTGCTGCGGTTCCATAAGCCCGCTCCTTTCCCATCCACTAAACGCGGACCGTCGTCGATTCCCAACCATTGAAGCACTAGAAGCTAACTTCAGGTCAAGCGCCATCGGAAGGCTGCACGCTTTCGCCATAGGCCGCGCGGCAAAACACGCAGGCCCGACAGCCGCCGTACCGCGATGCAACTGCAGCCCGGTACAGCGAGGCTCTCGCAAGCAACCGCAACCCGGCACAGCAAGACCCCGCGATCGACTGCGGCCCCCTACAGCAAGGCCCCCGCGATTGCGAGGGCCTAGATCGAAGATGAAGCCAGATGCGATGTGCTGCCGATTAGTTTGAGGCGGTGCTTGCGGCGCCGTTCGCAGCGCTTGAGTCGCCAGTGCTGCTGGAATCAGCGGAGCTGCTAGCGGAATCGGCGCTGCTGGTCTTGTTATCGGAGTCGGCCTTGTTGGTGTTGGAACCGGTGTTGCCCGTGAGCGTGCCGATGGCCGCGTTGGCGGAGTTGAGCACCTCGTTCATATCGTCCTTGTCGTCGGAAGCGCCGGCGGTCAGCTTGATGCCGGAAAGGTCCATGGCGGTGCCGAGCCACTTCTTCTGGATGATCGAGGACACGCCGTTGGAGTTCATAGCGGAAAGCGCGTTGGAAACGGCCTGCTTGAGCTGGGTATTGCCGTCAAGCACGCCTACGCAGTAACCGCTGGCCTGCTGCATGAGCGCGACCATGTGAACGTCCATGCCGGCGTTGTTGGAGACGTAGGAACCCACGACGGCGTCCGCGGCCACATACTGCACCTTGCCGGACTCAAGCGCGGAGAAGGCGCTCTTGAGGTCCTCGGTGGTGGTGATGGTGGAGTTGTCGAACTCGTTGGTGACGGCCCAGGCGCTGTTGGAGGACACCTGCGCGGCGATCTTGGTGGAAGTGGAGTTCGCAGGCACCGTGGAGTTGGAGGACTGGGCGAACAGCGCCACGGCGGTGGGCAGGTACGTGTCGGAAGTCCAAAAGCTAGGGGAATCGGACTTGTTCACGCCCATGACCACGTCGACCTTGCCGGAGGGGAGCGCACCGGCGGCGTCAGTGGAAACGTCCACGACCTCGAGCTTCAGGCCGAGCTGGTCGGCCAGGGCGGCTGCCATGTCGACGTCGATGCCGACGATCTTCGTGGAAGAGGAGGGCTGGCCGGCCAAAGGCGCATTGTTTGCGTTGACGCCGACGCGCAGGACGCCTTCCTGGGCGATGACGGGCTTGCTGACCGAAGGCGTGGCCTCGGGCGGCGTATACGATTCCTGCTGCTGTTGGCAACCGGTGGCAAGCAGCAGCATGGCGGCGCAGCAGACGGCCGCGGCGCAGCATGCGGCAAAGCGCTTGAGATGCTTCATATTCCGACTTCCTCCATCTCGTGCATAAGAAAACAAGCTTCTTCCGACTGACCTAGTTTTCGACCCCACACTCGCGCACCGGGGCTTGGCTTTCGCGCCACCCTCTCCCCCGTCGCGACGGTATGCCGCTCGTATAAACGGAGGGTGCGTCTTACCTCTAGGATACGCCGTGCTCGCCTTCGCGGACGCGCCGCGGGACTTACGTGGATCCTTTCGACCGCATCTGCCATGGACTAGGGCCTTCGTGGAAAGCCCGCAACTACAGACTCGAAAGAAGCCTTAGTAGTGTATCAGATACGCAAGGAGCGGAGGGTTTCGCGGCGCGTTTTCCGCAAGGGTTTCGCAAGACGGCGCGCTTATGCTTCAAAGCATGGGGATGCTGTCGAACATAGCAGGGGCCTGCGCCCCGATAGCCGCCGAAGCCGCAGAGGCGTTGGCCGAGACCGTATGGCCGACGCGATGCGCGATCTGCGACGCGCCTGGGCATGTTCTGTGCGATTCCTGCCGGATGGCGCTCGCGTACGTGGACTGGTGGTGCGCCTGCCCCCGCTGCGGTGCACCGTTCGGGCGCTTGCAGTGCTGCGAGTGCAACGAGGTGATGCTCGCGGCGCAAGGACGCACGCGGCCGGCGTTCGACGGCATGGCGGCAGCGGTGTCGTTCGAGGAAGGCGCAGCACGCATCGTGCGCACCTGGAAAGACGCCGGGGAAAGACGACTGGCATCCGAGATGGCGCGGCTCATGCTTCCCCAGGTGCCCCCCGCATGGCTTGCCGGCGCAACGGCCACGCCCATACCCGCGAGCGCCGCCGCACGCCGCCGGCGCGGCTTCGACCACGGCCGCGAACTCGCCTGCGCCGTTGCCGGCATGGCGGGGATCCCCATGGTCGAGGCGCTGGCGCGGCCTCGCACCTTCGACCAGCGCGCGCTCGGACGGCGCGGGCGCATTCACAACCTGCAGGGGCGCTTCCAGACGCTGCCGGGCGCCACGGTGCCCGCCCGCATCCTGCTCATCGATGATGTCTGCACCACGGGCTCCACCATGAACGCGGCCTGCGACGCCCTTCGCGCGGCGGGTGCGGTGGAGCTGCACTGCCTGGTGTTCGCCCGTGTCTAGCGAACGCGCCCGCGCATGTTGAATCCCGCCCGCCACGCAAGGAAGGCGGCCCCAAGGCCGCCTTCCCATTTCGTACGCTATTTCGTCGCTGCGCACTAGGCGCGCTCGCGGCGGGATTCGCTTTCGGCGAACTCCTGCACGTCCACGTTGATGGAGTGCTTGATGGGCTTCCAGTTGCACTTCTTCACCAGCGCCACCAACGCGATGGGCACGTACGTGAGCATGAAGAACGGGAACGTGAACATGTAGCGGATCTTCTTGCCCGTGGTGGAGTGGATGGAATCCCATTCCACGAAGGTGGTCAGCACGCCGAACATGAACATGAACACCATGTAGTTCATGAGGCAGAAGCAGATCGAGGACACCGAGGATGCCACCATGACGCCCGTGGACATAAGGCCAGCCGCCGCCAGGGCGATGATGATGGCGTTGAACGTCACGCTGATGATGGTGAGCAGCATGCCCGGGGCGATGGTCATGAGCATATCGTAGCAGGCGAAGCGGCTGCCCTTGGGGTTGGTGGCAATGCCCTTGGCCAGTCGTGCTCCGTAGTGCCAGAACACCTGGTAGAAGCCCTTCGCCCAACGGAAACGCTGGTTCCAGGAATCGCGGAACGTGACGGGCTGCTCGTCGTAGAGCACGGCCGTGGGCGTGTAGCTGATGCGCTCGCCCTCCAGAATGGAGTTGGCGGAGAACTCGATGTCCTCGGTGAGCAGGTGCCATTTCCAGCCGCCGTTGCGCTCGATGATCTTCGCGGACACGAAGAAGCCCGTGCCGGAAACGGCGCAGCTGGTGTTGAGCGTCAAGCGAGCCTGGTTGAGGAACTTCGCCTCACGCAGGAACCACACGGCGTAACCGGCGGAGATCCAGTTGCTGTCGTAGTTCTTGGAGTTACGGTAGCTGGTGGATGCGACGGCGCCGTTGTCGAAGGTCTTGTTCATCTCGCGGAAGTAGTTCACGTCGAGCACGTTGTCGGCGTCGAAGACGAAATACGCCTCATAGCCGCGATCGGCATATTGGCTGCGGATGACGTTGAAGCCGTAATCGAGCGCGTAACCCTTGCCCACCTGCTCGGTATTGAAACGCGGGAACACGGTGGCGCCGGCCTCGCGAGCGACCTCGGCAGTGTTATCGGTGCAGTTGTCGGCAATGACGAACACGTCGATAAGCTCGCTCGGGTAGTTCTGCACCTTGATCGAGTGGATGAGCTGGCCGATGACCGCGCTTTCGTTGCGCGCGCTGATGACGGCGGCGAACTTGTGGTTCTTCTTCGCGACAAGCTGCTTGGGCTTGCGGGTGAGCACCACGAACACGTAGTAAAGCTGATACGTATAGCAGATGGTGAACGCCAAGAAGACGCAGAAGTTGAATATGTCCACGAACGAGATATGCGAGAAGAACTGATCTAGCACCTTTGCTCCTTTTACGGGCCGCACTCGCTTCGCGGCCGACCTTAGACGCCGCCTTCGGCGCCCCCAGATGCCCGTGCGGCATCAGGCAACGTCCCGCGCGCATGTGCTGTAGTTGTAGGTTCGTTGTAAGCGGAACGTTTCAAACCTAAAGAAGTATAGCGGCATGCGGCTCGTTTGTCGCGCGAACAGCGGCGTTTACACCGATATACGACCGCTAACAGGCGGAATCGCCCCATTTGCACACAGGGTCCGCACACGCCCTTCATAAAATCAAGCTGCTAAGCCTATGCCACCGCCTTGCTTTGATCAATGCGCATTCCACGGTCCGCCGGCAAGGAGCCTCCGCGCTCAATGCGCATCACGGCCCACGCCCCAACCGGGAATCCCCTATTCCGACTTGCGGATACGCACAGCATGGAGCGCGTCGAGCTTCAGGTAAAGCACGTGGAACGCCGTCCCTCGGCCACCACCTTCGGCATGCTGCCGAAGTCGTTGTCGACGAGCACCAGCTGCGCCACGTTGCGCGCGGCATCCGAGCCTGCCGCCATGGCCACACTGCAATCGGCGGCCTTAAGCGCCCGCGTATCGTTAACGCCGTCGCCTGTCATAGCGACGGTATGGGCCAGACCTCCCAGAACTCCGCGGTCCTGCGCCTGAAGGTCCGGCCAGCGCCGGGCATCTCTAGCTGCGTGTCCTTCGACAGAAGCCACGACAGGAACTCGTCGAAGCGGGCGGCGGTGTTGTCGTAGCGCACGGTGGTCGATGCGCCGCAGGCGGTGCATCTCCATCTCTGCGCCCCCCGAGGAGGTTCTGCCGTTCCTCTTCGTCGGACCGCCGCAGTAAGGGCATTTGACCGCCTTCATGGCGCCACCTCTTCCGATGAGCGTTTTAACGTGTCGGAAAAAGGCTATCCACCTGGCGCGACGACGGTTGCCCGGACACACATTTTGTCCGAGTGTTTTAATAGAGCGCATGAATTTAAGCAGGCGAAAAAGAGGCATCGGCCTGCGCCGATGCCTCTAATGCGGACACACATTTTGTCCTATAAGCCTCGGATGTGAGACCAAGCGAAGCCTCTATCCCAGCCGCCTCGTTCATTCCACTTCCCCCCAACCAGCGCCGCGTCATCGCAGATTAAAACCCGAACAGCGTGTAGCAAAAAAGGCCACCGCAAGAAATCGATGGCCTTGACGTAACGATGGAGCCGGCAACAGGACTCGAACCTGCAACAGGCAGTTTACAAAACTGCTACGCTGCCATTGCGTCATGCCGGCACACGAAAATGCGTGTCGAGCCATTGTACGACAACAACCCGGATTCTCAAAGCCTATCCCATAAAAGGTACAACCATCAACGCCAAGATATAGCCGAACACGTTACGCGCCCGCATGCGAGGAGAAGCAGATGGAAGAACCTCCCTTCCATAGGTCCTTGCACATTTCGCAGAACCACCGTCCCGTGTCTATCATTGCTCATGCGAGCAAAAGCACAGATGGTCTTAAATTCGTATCGCAACCGAACTGTTAACCGCTCTTGTCAAACTATCGCTGGTATCTGGTTATACTGGTTCGCGGCAAGAACCCGCCATCCTGCGAACACGATATCCCTTTTGGAGTTTCATGACTAACGACGAACAAAAAACTTCTCCTAACGCAACGCCCTCCCCCATGGTGAAAAAGCGCTACCGAGCCGACCGAGACGCCATCGATCGCAAACGCCTCCCCTTGGCGGTGAAGGTGTTCGGCGTGCTGTGCCTTGTAGCAGGCGGAGCCACCGCGGTGCTTTTGACGATCACCATCGTAACCATGGTGCTGGCGTTCACGTCCGGCAACCTTGATGTCGAAGCCTCCACCGCAACCGTGGTCATCTTTGTGGCGGAAACGGTGCTGTACACGGCGCTAGCAGCCATGTTCGCTATCTTCGGCATCCGTTTGCTGCGAAACAAACGCAAGCACGCCGCCCATGGCACCGAGGCCATGATATTCATTTTGGCCGCCATCATCATCTGCTCCATCATGCTCAACGGCCTGGGAGCCAACGTCATCCCCCATGCCGTGGTGGCGGTGTTCTTGATCGTCATGCAGTCCTTGTCCACCAGCACGCACACGGCCGTCTTCTCCGGCGTCCCGGCGAGCGCGAGCTGCGCCGCAAGCTGCGCGACATGGAGACCAGGGAGCAAGCAGAGGACGGCACGCTCGGCCTTGATCCCACCGGACGCGGTTACATCACCCTGAACTTCTTCAACCTGTTCTGGATATTCGTGGTGTGCAGCGTGCTCGGTCTTGTCATCGAAACCGTGTATCACGTGCTGGTAGTGGACCCTGGCGTTTACGAGGACCGTGCCGGATTGCTGTTCGGGCCCTTTAGTCCCATCTACGGCGTGGGCGCGATGCTGATGACCATGGCGCTCAACCGCTTCCACAAAGCGCCTTTCCCCGTGATCTTCCTGGTGAGCGCCGTGATCGGCGGGGCGTTTGAATATGCGGTCAGCTGGTTCATGCAGTTCGCCTTCGGCATCGTTGCCTGGGACTACACCGGAACGTTCCTTTCCATCGATGGCCGCACCAACGGCATGTTCATGGCCATGTGGGGCGTGTTGGGATTGTTCTGGGTGAAGCTATGCCTTCCCTGGATGCTGCGACTGGTCAACCGCATCCCTTGGAACTGGCGGTATACGCTGACCACCGTATGCGCCGCATTGATGATTGTGGACTGCGGCATGACCTTGATGTCGCTTGACCGCTGGTATCAGCGCGAGGCCGGCGTCGCCCCCGATAACGCCATCTCCCGCTTCATTGACGATCACTTCGACAATCAGTATATGGAGGAGCGTTTCCAGAGCATGTCGATCGACCCGGACAACGCGGCACGTACGCTGTAGCGAGAGTCTTGCCGCCGATGCCCGAAACCGGCATCGGCGGCACCTCGAAAGCAACGCCCCCTCCGACCGAGCGCCTTTCCCGCGCGCCTACCCAGAGGCGTTACGACAGCAGAAGGTCAATCGTTCACGTGTGCGATCGCGGTTTACAGCCATCTTCCCGAAGGTATTGCGGCGGCAGGCAATGCGCTCTTCGCGTTGCCTGCCGCCGCCTCATCATGCAGCTCCACGATATTGCGCCACAGCCGTTTCGGTATGAACTGCCTTCGAAGCTCCGGATGGTAACGAGCTGGGATGGTCATAGCATCGTAAAAACCTTTCCACGCCGCCTGCATTGCGGCCTCTTCATCGGAATGCTGCGGCAGATGCACCTCGTCGGTTTGCGCGATATACCAATTTGCACCATCGTAGATGCCCGCAACCTGATGCACCTCGTCGTATATGACGAACCGCTCGGTATTGAACCGACCCGCAAACCAGCCCATGAGCAACGGCACCACATTGGCCTTGGGATTGCATTTTGCGAACCATATGCCGTTTTCAAAGTGCTCGAAACGCAGGAACTGCATTATCAGGTGCCGCTCGTTCATCACCGAACGGTCAAGGCGGGCAACGGGACCGGCGATAGGGTGAGCCATGTTGCGAATTAAACCGACATTCGCAGCGGGAGACCGCGCCATGACATGTCGGACGAACCGATACACCGCAACACCAGCCGAAGGGTCATCTGACAGCGATGCGTGCAACACCGCATCCCAAGCATCCCTCCCTGCCTTTCGCACGATTCCCGCCTTAACGCGCGATGCCAGCGCCGCATCGGTTTCGATGTATCGCACGCTTTGCCCCAACCGAGGCTGCAACCCTGCTTCGCTCGAAAAGTCCTCGGGCTGCTCATGAAGCGCATACGCCTGAAAAATAGCCGAAAGCAGCCCCTCTGTGGTGCCGTCATGCACATACGCGACATTGCCGAGCGGCTCCAGCATGGCATCCGCGCTCATGCGGGCACCTTCTGCCGGCCCTGCAACGCGTGCTGCCAGCCGAAGACCCCGTCGGCTACCTCAGCGACTTCGGCAGCCGCCGGCCCCTGCAGCTGCCGCGCCCCGATCGCGCCACCTGCCGGCATGGTGGCCTTATCCCCCGCGCCTATGGCAGCGCGCCCGACCTCGGACCCGAACAAGCTGAGCTGACCGGGCAGTACCTTGCCGGAACGAGCGCCATGACGGCCGCCTTCGATGGGGCTTGCCAGCTGCGCCCGCAAAGCATCGGGGCAAAACTCCACCCCGTTTCCTTGATACTTCCCGTTGCAGGTGATGAAATAGCGTGCTCGTTTGAACGCGATCCCCAGCTTTCGAAGCTCCCCTTCCCGCAAACAGGTTGTGCGTCGTGCTCGCAAGATCAAACGGGCCCCACGTGGCCCTATCCCCGGCACACGCAGCAACACTTCCAACGGCGCCGTGTTCACCTCCACCGGAAACAAATCCAGATGGTTTACCGCCCATGCAGCTTTCGGATCCACATCCATCTCCAGGTTCGGGGCACTGGCGCTGATGATTTCCGATACATCGAATTTGTAATAGCGCAGCAGCCAATCGGCCTGATACAGCCTGTGCTCACGGTTCAGCTGCACCCCAACGTTCTGCGGCAGGCGCTCATCGGAGCTTACCGGCAGATAGGCGCTGAAGAACACACGCTTGAGCTGCAAGGTTTTATAGAGCGCCTGCGACAGGTTGAGAATCTGGAAATCGGTTTCAGGCGTGGCTCCTATGATCATCTGCGTGGACTGCCCTGCCGGCACGAACGCACGCCCCCGCTCCTTCGGACGGGTGGAAGGCAGATACGTTGTGCTTCGACGCGATATCCCGCGAGACTCGCGGTCCTGCGCCATGTTGTCTCGGATTTGACGCATAGGGGCTATGATTCGCTGCTTTGTTTTCTGAGGACATAGCAAGCTCAAGCTTGTCTGACTGGGCAGCTCGAGGTTCACGCTCATGCGATCTGCAAGATGGCCAAGCCTATCGATGAGCTCCGGCGAGGTACCCGGCACGGCCTTCGCGTGGATATACCCGCGAAACCGGTGATGTTCGCGTAGCAGCTGAAGCGTGCGGATCATAAGCTCGGTGGTGTGGTCGGGCGACCCGATGACGCCTGAACTGAGGAACAGCCCTTCGATATAGTTACGGCGGTAAAACGCCATGGTGAGATCGGCCAGTTCTTCGGGCGTGAATGCTGCACGTGGCACCTCGTTGCTGCAACGGTTAACGCAATACGCGCAGTCGTATACGCATACGTTGGTCATGAGAACCTTGAGCAACGAAATGCACCGCCCATCGGGCGTGAAGCTGTGGCAGCATCCGGCGCCGAGCGCGTTGCCGACATAGCCGGCCTTCGAACCGCGCTGCAACCCCGACGACGTGCAGGCGACATCGTACTTCGCCGCATCGGCGAGGATCTCCAGCTTCTCCTGCACATCCATGGCCAGTCCTTTCCACAAACATCCGTACGTGTAGTAGGCACATACTATACTCGTACGCTTGTTCGTGGTCAAGAACGTTTGTGCGATATTACCGCGGCACCCCGGTCAAATCGAACGCGGGAATGAAACTGTCCTTCGCCGCACCCCCTTGCTGCCAGAAATAGTCCTCGATGCCTAACGAATCGGCATAGTCCAGCAACTCCTCGTATTCGCCATCAGATACGCGTCCGCCCAGTTCAGGGCAGCGCTGAAGCTGGCGCTGCGCCCACGCATCCCCAGCTTGCGCCGCATCGGCGAGCACCGGCGTGTACTGGTTCATCAGCGACAGCAGCACATCGTTTCCGAAACGCTCCCATATCGTGCGCACCACGCGCTTGGAATCCTCCAAGGCGCCGGGCAGCATCAGGTGGCGCACCACTACCCCGCGCGTAAGGCGCGGCTGCCCGTCCACCTCGTCGCCTTCGGGAGCGCCCACGCAACGCGCCATCTCCTCAAGCGCCGCCATGGCCACCTCGGGATAATCGGGTGCCGCGGAGTAACGGCGGGCAAGGCTGCTCGAGCAATACTTGAAATCGGTCAGGTACACGTCCACCGTGCCGACGTTGTCCCGCACGGCCCGCACCGTCTCGTACCCCGAGGTGTTCCACACCACGGGCAGCGCCAAACCACGTGCACGGGCATGGGCTACGGCGGCACGGATATGGGGCGAATAGTGCGTCGGCGTGACGAAATTGACGTTCAACGCCCCCTGCTGCTGCAGGTCAAGGCACATATCCGCCACCTCATCCACCGTAACGGGCACGCCAGCGCGCCCATCGGCGATCACCTGGTTCTGGCAGTACACGCATCGCAGCGGGCAGTTCGAGAAGAACACGGTGCCGCTGCCGCGAGAGCCGCTGATAGGCGGCTCCTCCCACATGTGCAATGCCGCGCGGGCAACCACCAGCTCCCCTTGGGCCCCGCACACGCCGCGCTCGCCGGCAGCGCGGTCGACGCCGCACGCCCGCGGGCACAACCGGCAGCAAGCCAACGATTCTTCGAACTCCATAGCAGACCCTTCCCCGCTTCTCTACGCGATTGCGCGTCGAAAACCGCCCGCACGCGCCACTGCCTGCTGCGACGTAGCGCTCGCCCCGCCAATCGACGGCCCAGCCGCCCAGCCGACGAAACGGACCCGCATCGCGCAACCCGGCTCTGCGGCGCACGGCTGCGGCATCGCTCAGATCAAGCAAATGCGCAATCGTCCACACCATCAAAAAGGGCCCGCAATGCGCAACCCGGCACGCAACGGGCAGCATGCGTCGGCAATTGCGCCCTTCCAAGCAGCCGGGCCACCGCCTTGCGGGCCCTCATGCGTCATTCGATCGCCCTTTACGGGCAAGACGCCTAATTAAAACCGGGATAGGCGCCCGTCATGCCGTCGTCGTCCATGATGCCGGCATCGCCGAAATCGTCGTCCCAGTCGGCTTCATCGTCATGGTCGTGATCATGATCGCCGTACGTCTGCTCGGCGCGGGTCCAGTCCAGACCCTCCTTCGCGCATGCATCCTCCTCGCGGTAGACCAGCGACAACGCCGAGGGAGCCTTGTCCGAACCGCCGATGACGGCCAGAAGCTCCAGCAGACGCTGGACGGCCTCGGCCTGCGGCAGGATAAGGTCGGCATCGTCGGCGGTGGTCAGGGCCGCGGTCAGCTCGCCCATGAGCATCTCCACCGTGTAGGTGCCGTCGAAACGGCCATCGGTGACGGCGGCCAACAGCGCATCGCCGGCCGGCGTGATCGCGCCGGCGCGCATGCCGGCGATCTCGCCCATGTCGGAGGACGTGCGCACCGCGTGGTACAGCGCATCGGCCTCCACGGCGGCGACCAGCTGTGCCGTCGCCTGCAGGCTGTATGCGGCGCGGGCAAGCTGGGCCGAGCCCGGGCCGCCGGCGTCGGTCACGTGGGCGACCAGCAGGTCGAGCACCTCGCGCGCCGCCTCGACGCAGTCCTCTTCGCCGCCCACGAAGCAGCCCAGGTTCTCTCGCACCGCGAACGCATCGGGCACGGCTACGTCGGTGACCACGAGCGGCGCCTCGACGGCGACCAGGTCGGCAACGCAGGCCATGGCGTTGAGCTCGCGTGCGAAGGTGGGCGTGGTGCACGAAAGGTCGATGAGCAGCGTGCCCTTGCGCGCGCCCTGGACGATGCCGTTGTCGCCGAAGTACGCGTCCTCGAGCGCGGTTTGCGTGGTGAAGTAGGTGAGGACGGCGTCGGCGGCGCCCGCATCGCCTACGCGCTGCCAGCCCGCGCCGCACAGGCGATCGGCCACCATATTCCCTACCGTATCGTTTCCAGCGAACACGAAAGCCTTCGTCATGGCTTAACCCTCTTTCTTGATCTTGCGGGCGATGCGATCGGCCACTGAAAGCTCCTCGCGCCTATCGCCTCCCCAAAACACCACGGCCAGCATGCCCGGACCCACATGGCTGCCGATGACCGGCCCGATGCTGCTTTCCAAAAACAGCAGGTTGTCGTCCTCTTTCGCCAGCAGCTCCTTCAGACGCGCCGCGTCCTTGGGGCAGTCGGCGTTGCCGATGACCACGCAACGGCCCGGCTTTTGATCGGTCATGCGCTTCGAGCAGTACTCGGCCAGCTGCCTGATGCCCTTCTTGCGCCCACGCGCCACGCCCGTCAGCGCAAGCTTGCCCTCGATGCTGATGTTGAGCAGCGGCTTCACATCGAGCTTCGCGCCCGCGTAGGCAACGGTGCTGGGGATGCGGCCGCCGCGGCGCAGTGATTCCAGATCGTCGACCATGAACTCGGCGTCGACGAAGTAGCGCGCCTCCTCGGCCCACGCGGCCAGCTCGCGCGCCGTCATGCCGTTGTCGCGCTGGTTGAGCGCCTCGTAAACCAGAAGCGCCTCGGCGACCGATGCCAGATAGGTGTCGACCACGTACAGCTCGGCCTCGGGGTGCTCGGCGATCAACTGGTCGCGCATCATCACCGCCGTGTTGAAGCTGCCGGAAAGGCCGCTGGTGAAGCTCAGATACACCGTGGGAACGCCGCTCTCGATGGCCTTCGAGAACACGTCATGGAACACCGTCACAGGCACCTGCGCCGTGGACGGCTGCGAACCTGCGCGCATACCCTCGTAGAACTCATGCGGCGTGATGGTGCGATACAGATCGTCGCTATGCTCGCCCTTTTCGTCGATATAGGGAAACTCCAGCAGCTGCACGCCGGGACGGTCGATCACCTCGAAGGGGAGGTCGCAGCAGGAGTCGATGATCAGATTGCATTTCGGCTGGGCTTCCATGCATCTCCTTTCGTTGGAACGCCCGCGCCCGCAGGCGGTGGGCGGGTTTTCGCTTCGCGCTTAGGAATCGCAGGTCAGGGCCGCCTTCGGCCCGGTCAACTTGCCCGATATGGCATGCGCGCATTCATAGGCGATGCCGACGGCCGGGCCCACGTGCAGCCCCACCACCGGGCTTACCGGCAGCACGCTGACCTTGCGGCCGAGCATGGGCTCGATGACCTCGTGCGCCCATTTCACCGCCGGGGCCTTATCGCCGATGTAATGCACCACCACATCGCGCAAACCATGCTCCTCGATATCGGCCTTCATGGCCGCCACGATCTTGTCCAAGGCCTTTTTACGCGTGCGCACTTTGGCGAAGGTGACCGGCGACCCATCGCGCACGGTAAGCACGGGCGCCAGCTGGATGAGGTTGCCCAAAAGCGCCGCCGCACCGCCGATACGCCCGCCTTTCTGCAGAAACGTCAAGCTTTCCGGCGTGAACAGGAAACGGGTGCGCTCAATGGCATCGAGGGCCGCCTGGGCCACGCCGCGCAAATCTTCGCCCCCATCGCGTGCGGCCACAGCCTCGAGCACGGGAAACGCCTCGTCGAAGCCGCACGACTGCGAGTCGATCAGCTCCCACTTGAAGCCGATGTTGCGCGCGGCCACCGCTCGGATGGCGCGCAAGGCGCCATCATAGGCGCCCGAAAGGCCCGTGGAGATGAAGATGCCGCACACCTGGTCTCCGGCGCGAGCCGCATCCTCGAACACCTCCTCAAGCAAATGCTGGGATGGCTTGACGTGGGGATATCATCCACCATGTCGTAGATATCGGCATAGAACGCATCCAAGTCCATGGTTGCATCCTCGTATTCCCTGCCGTTGCGGTTCACGTACAGCGTGACCACTTGGATATCAAGCTGGGCGGCCATCTCCTGCGTGATCGAAGACACGGAATCGGTGATGATCCTGATCATGAATCCCCCTATCGAAAGCGCAACCGAAGCGCGCGTACATTACGTTCAACCCTACGCGATACCGCGAAGCTTGCCAACAAGCGCACGGCGGCGCTCACAAAGACCATACTCCAGGCCCACTGGATAGGTGTGGGGGTTGAGCATGCGCTTTTGGCTTTCATCCAAGCAGGCCAAGCCTTCACGGCAACGCCGCTGCGCTTCCATAGCGCTGCGGTCGCTTGCGTCGAGCACCACCTGACCGTTGCGGGCCAGGGGCTCGAGCATCGTGGAAAACCGCTTGCCCGCAAGCTTCTTGCGGCGCATAGAGTCGAGCGGGTCCACGATGACCTGGCCCTCGTCCACACCGGAGTTCACATCGAACACCATATCGCCGGCGATCGTGCCATCTTCGTTGTAGTACCGGCGAACGTCGAGCACGCCCGGCACCGTCAGCTTTGCCGCCGACTCGCTAATCTTCAGGCGATCGACCCACTCGACCTGCCCCGGGGCGCGCGTCGCCGAAAGCTTGTACACACCGCCGAGCGTGGGTTGGTCGAACGCGCAGGCAAGCTTGGTGCCCACGCCCCAGCTGCTCACGGGAGCGCCTTCGTCCAAGATGGACTGGATGGTGTATTCGTCCAGGTCGTTGGACAGCACGATGCCGCAATCGTCCAAGCCGGCCTCATCGAGCATGCGGCGCGCCATCTTCGCCAACCAGGCCAGATCGCCCGAGTCGATGCGGATGCCCGCCAGGCGCTCGCCCCGGGCGCGCATCTCAAGGCCCACCGTGATGGCGTTGCGGATGCCCTGCTCCACGTCGTAGGTGTCCACGAGCAGCACGCAGTTGCGCGGGAACTCGCGCGCATAGGCGCGGAACGCCTCCAGCTCGCTGGGAAACGACATGACCCACGAGTGCGCATGCGTGCCCGACACCGGCAGGCCGTAGGTTTTGCCCGCAAGCACGTTGGATGTGGACGCGCAGCCGCCAACCACGGCAGCCCGGCTTGCCCACATGCCGCCGCCAGCGCCCTGGGCGCGTCGCAGGCCGAACTCGGCGACGGGCAGACCGTGAGCCGCCAAGCACACGCGAGCAGCCTTGGTGGCGATAAGCGTTTCGAAGTTCACGCAGTTCAGAAGCGCCGTCTCGATGAGCTGGCAATCCATGATGGGACCCATCACTCGTACGATCGGCTCATGCGGAAACACCACGGCGCCCTCGGCCACGGCATCGACGTCGACGCGTAGCGAGAACGTGCGCAGGTACTCCAGGAACGCGGGCTTGAACAGCCTGCCCCCACCGGGCGCATCAAGGCTTGCCAAGTATTCAACATCCTCGGCGCTGAACGCGAACCCGTCGATGAGCTCGGCAAGCTGGTCCATGCCGCAGGCGATGGCATAGCCGCCGCGAAAGGGATAGTCGCGGAAATACGCATGGAAGCACGCCTGCGTGGCACCCTGCCCCGTCTCCCAATACCCTTGTGCCATGGTCAGCTGATACAGATCGGTGAGCAGCTCGTGGCCGTTTTCCCCGTGCACGTTGATACCTCCTGACGCAGGCGCCCCCGCTCTTTGCCCAAGCGGGGGCGCGAGATGCTGCTAGTTGCCCTGCGGGGCGCCCTGGCTTTCGCCGGCGCCTGCGGCCTTATGGCTGCGGCGGCGCGCACGGCGATGCTGACCGGGAGCCTGGCCTTCCTGGCCGCCTTCCCGCTGTTTGCGCTGGCCGCCCTGGTCGGGACGGGGGGCCTGAGCCAGGCCCGACGACTTTTGACCCGGACGCACGCGGGGCTTGGGACCTTGGCTGTCGGGCTTGCCGCCGCGCTGCGCGTCGGCGCCGCCCTTGGGGCCTTGGCCGCGCTTGCCCGCCTGCTGGGCGGATCCGGATTGCTTGCCGCCCTGATTCTGCTGCTTGGCTTCCTTGCCGCCCTGGCCACGGCGCTTGCTCGGCTGCATGCCGCGACGCTTGGCCTGGCCTTCCTTGGGCTGCTTGCCGCCCTGACCGGATTGCTTGCCGGCGGACGCGGCGTTTGCGGCCTGGGCGGAATCGGTGCGCGGGGCCTGGTTCTCCCCGCCCTGCGCAGCGCCGCCCGACACCTTGGTGGAGCGGCGGCGACGTGGCTTGCGCGCAGGCTGCGATTCGGCGGCCTTCTGCTCTGCGCGCTCGCCCTTGCCGCGTCCGCGCCTGCTGGAGCGACCGGGCTTGGCCTCGCCGGCGCCGTCGGCCTTCTTGCCGCCCGGGACGTGACGCACGCCAGCGCGGTCGGCAAGCTTGTCCTTGCCCGACAGCTGCGGCGTGGCCAGCGCTGCGGCGGCGCCGAAGGCATCGCCGGGCTGTTCGCTCAAGGCACGTTCCCAAGCCTCGCACCCCACGCACTTCGGACGTGCGCCCTCCTCGGGTGCATCGAAGTCGGCAAGCGGGACGCGCACGGGCTTCTCGCCCTCGATGCGCAGCGACACCACTTCGCGCGGAACATCCAGGTCCACTACCTTCGCCACGCCATCAGGCGTTTCCACCTGGGCGTTCTTCTTCGGCGCACGGCTTTTGAAATCCTTATAGGCATCATATTCGTAGCGAAGACAGCACATGAGCCTGCCGCACACGCCCGAGATCTTCTGCGGGTTCAGCGACAGGTCCTGCTCCTTGGCCATGCGGATGGACACCGGGCAGAACTCGCCGCCGAGGCGCTTGCAGCACAGCTCCTGGCCGCAATG
>OLNK01000930.1_pt1 | contig 26619 bp, 22 predicted proteins | sample 1672791 | NCBI WGS metagenome assembly OLNK01 (sample SAMEA3136724, study PRJEB25190) | human gut metagenome | biome: human gut; feature: human-associated habitat; material: faeces | place: Austria | collected 2013 | reverse complement strand
ATGTTCAACCGCAGCGAGGAAAAACGCGCCGCTCATGCAGCCAAGGGCTACGCCGTCACGGGTGACTATACCGAGGTCTACGCAGAAAGCGCGATCGTGCTGCTGGCTGTCAAGCCGCAGAATTTCGATGAAATCCTGCCGAATCTGGCGAAATATGAAGGGGAGAAGCCGCTTGTCGTATCCATTGCCGCAGGCGTAACCTTCGCCAAGCTGGAGGGTGCGCTCGGCGCGGACACCGCGATGATCCGCGTGATGCCGAACACGCCGCTTATGCTCGGCGAGGGTGCAACCCAGCTGGTTAAGAATGCAGCCGCAACCGACAAGCAGCTGTCCGAACTCTGTGAACTGTTCAACACCATGGGCGTTACCGTCACGTTTGAGCAGGAGAACATGCTCAACGAGGTCATTCCGTATGCCGGTTCGGCTCCGGCGTACCTGTATGCCTACGCGGACGCATTTGTGCAGAGCGCAAAGCAGCACGGCATCAATGAGGACGACGCGCTGACGCTCATCTGTCAGACCATGATCGGCTCGGCAAAAATGCTGCTGCGCCGCGATAAGACACCGGCAGAGCTGATCCGCGCGGTGTGCTCGCCCGGCGGCACCACCATCGAGGGCATGAAGGTGCTCGAGGACCGCGATCTGTACGGAATCGTGTCGGAAGCCTGCGATAAGTGCATTAAGCGCGCCTACGAGCTTGGCTAAATGTGCCGTTAGCATTGACTTTGCCCCGTCCGTATGATAAAGTATAGGCAAAGCACTTAATCGGCATTTACGCCGTATTTTGTTTGATTGATTTTTATTATGACAATAGTTCCGCATCATTTGAGAGGGAGTGGATACCGTGAAAAATTCTACCAAGGTGAAAGCAGGTCTGCTGCTGACCAGCCTTGCCTGTGCAGCCGGTGCTACCGCAGCGCTTGTTATGCTTCAGAAAAAGCGTGAAGAGGAAGTTTACCACGAGGCTGAACTGAAGGCCATGGATGAGCTGGAGGAAATGATGCGTGCCGAGTCCGACTGTGCCTCCTGCGCATGCGCAGAGGAGTGCGCGGATACTTCGGTATATCAGGACGCATTTGACGATGCCCCCAAGGCGGCTGAACCGGCGGCTGAGGAGCCTCAGACTGAGGCCGAGGAAGAGCCGGAAGCCGAAGAGGACTAACCCAATGTTACCAGCAAACGGACGGAATACTCCGTCCGTTTTGTTTATCTAAATAGCTAAAATAAGGAGTTTTACCCATGATCGAATACGAAGGCAGAGTTTTTCGTCCGCCCTCTGAGGCATACAGCCTGATTGTGCAGGTCACTATCGGCTGCAGCCACAACAAGTGCACCTTCTGTGATATGTACAAGGAAAAGCGTTTCCGCGTGCGCAAGCTGGAGGAGGTCAAAGCTGATTTTGATGAAGCACGCCGCATGTACCGCCGTGTCGGCCGTATTTTTCTGGCAGACGGCGATGCGCTGATGTGCCGTCCCGAGCACATGGCAGAAATCCTGCGCTACATCAAGAAGGTATTTCCGGAGTGCGAGCGCGTTACCAGCTATGGCTCTCCGGCGTCCATTCTGTGCAAAAAGCAGGAAGATTTGAACATGCTGCACGATCTGGGTCTGGATATGATCTATCTGGGTCTGGAATCCGGCTCGGATGAGGTACTGCGCCGCATCAACAAGGGCGAAACCGCCGATGAGATCGTTCGTGCGGGTTTGATGGTCAAGGAAGCCGGCATGAAGCTGTCCGTTACCTGCATTGCGGGTCTCGGCTCGCTGGAGCTGAGCGAGGAGCACGCCATCAAGACCGCGGAAGCGCTCTCCCGCATGAAGCCGGAGTACATTGGCCTGCTGACCCTGCTGTTTGAGCTGCCGACGCCGCTCATGCGCGACTGGCAGGAGGGCCGTTTCTACCTGATGAACCCGATTGAAATCGCGCACGAAACCCTCATCCTGCTCGAGCATATCGACTCCGAGGGCAGTATTTTCCGTGCAAATCACGCGTCTAACTACGTTAATCTGGCGGGCACGCTCAACCAGGACAGGGAAGCCATGTGTGCACGTCTGCGCAAGGCCCTTGAGGGCAAAATCAAATTCAAGAGTGAGCAATACCGGGCAAGATAACCAATTTAATGTAACTTAAATTGTGATAATCCGCAAAATTGTTAACATTCTGTGTTGTTTGCGTTACAATTTTCAAAAAAACGAGACAATGTGCAAAAAGTGTGCTATACTGGTTTCGATCGTGAAAAGCGGAGAGGATGCTTTTCGGGCGTTAAGAATTTGTTAATTTAGTATTTACTGTTAGAATTAACATGTGTTCCGTCTTGGAGGACTGATAAATGGATTCCGTATCCCACATTCGCGTTGCAAATCTGCTGATGGATTACGTTGAGCAGACCTGCGGCGTGACCTTTGATCAGAGCGGCTTTATTTACGGCAACCTGAAACCGGATCTGACCGGTACTTACCTCACCAAACGCCATAACCCATCCATTATGATGGATGAGGTGATGGAAAAAATCCGCACTTTTACGCGCAAGTATACCATCGGGCGTACCAACGGACGCGAGCTGTCGGTCGATCTCGGCGAGATCTGCCACTACATGACCGACTTTTTCACCTACCCGCACAACGACGATATCTACGAGCACAATCTGCTCGCGCATTATGTTTATGAAAAGCGCGTTGCACTGGTAATTCGCCGCCGTATGACCGAAGATAAGTTTGAGAAATGGGCAAGTCCCATCATTCCGCCCACGACCGTGGACACACTCGTGAACCGCATTTCCACGATGCACGAGGCTTACCGCACTTCCACTAAGCCGCATGGCATCAACGACGATCTGCAGCATATCTGCATCGCTACCGCTACCGTGGTGCTGTCTATCATCAGCATCGTTTACGAGCAGGTCGAGGATACTGCAGTCGCTACCGCGTAAAACTGTATAAGTCAAAAAACCGCCTTTACAGGCGGTTTTTCTGTTTTTCAGGCACAAAAAGACGAGTCCAAACGGACTCGTCTTTTGCTTTTTATTCTTCGGTACTCTCTGCGTTTTCAGCGGATTCAGAGGTTTCTTCCTCGGCTTCTGCCGGGTCTTCCTCCTCCTTGTCCGTGCGGGCAATCGAGATAACCTTTACGTCCTCGCCGGTACGCATGACGATAACGCCCTGCGAGCCGCGGCCGCATTCGCGGATCTCCTCAACGCCGGTACGGATGATAACGCCGTCGTCAGTGATGATCATAACGTCGTTTTCGCTGTCTACAACAGCGATGCCTGCCACCAGACCGGTCTTTTCGGTCAGGTTATGCAGCATCATGCCGCCGCCGCCGCGATGATGCACGGTGAACTCCTCAACAGGAGTACGCTTGCCGTAGCCGTTCTCGGTGATAGAAAGCACATATGCGTCCTTGCGGGCACGCGCCGCGCCGATAACGTAATCACCCTCGGCCAGCTTGATGCCGCGCACGCCGGTAGCCACACGGCCCATCGCGCGAACCTCGTTCTCGTCAAAGCAGATGGCCTTGCCCTCGTGGGTGGCGATGAGGATGTTCTGCTCGCCGTCGGTCAGACGAACGTCAACCAGTGCGTCGTCCTCATTGAGGTTGAGCGCACGCAGACCCGCGCGGCGGATGTTCTGCAGGTCGCTCAGCACGATACGCTTTGCAATACCCTGACGGGTGACGAAGAACAGGAACTTATCGTCCGCAAACTCCTGAATCGGGAACATTGCGGTGATTTTTTCGCCGTTTTCCAGTTCCAGCAGGTTAACAATGTTCATGCCCTTAGCCGAGCGGCCGGTTTCCGGGATCTGATAGCCCTTGAGCTTGTATACCTTGCCTCTGTCCGAGAAGAACAGGATGGTATCATGCGTGGAGGCCGTAAAGATGTCCTTCGCGAAGTCCTCCTCGCGGGTGCTCATTGCGGAAACACCGCGGCCACCGCGGCGCTGTGCGCGGTAAACCGAGGTCGGCTGGCGCTTGATATAGCCGAAGTGGGTGAGGGTGTACGCGCAGTCCTGCTGCTCGATGAGGTCCTCAATGTCGATCTCGTCAGCCACATTCTCAATGCGCGTATGGCGCTCGTCGCCGTATTTCTGCTTGATCTCCTGCAGCTCCTGCTTAACAACAGCAAGAATATTCGCATCGCACGACAGAATTTCCTCAAAGCCTGCAATGCGGCCCTCGAGGTCCTTGTACTCGTCGTTGATCTTCTCCTGCTCCAGACCGGACAGGCGGCCCAGACGCATATCTACGATGGCCTGCGCCTGCGGCTCGTCGAGGTGGAACTCGAAGTGCTCCGAGCCGTCCACGATGCCGAGCAGCGCAATCTGGTCGATCCAGAACGGCTCTGCCATCAGGTTTTCCTTGGCTTCGGCCTCGTTCCTGGAGGCACGAATGATTGCGATAATGCGGTCGATATTGTCGGTTGCGACCTTGAGACCCTCCAGAATGTGCGCACGGTCGCGCGCCTTCTTGAGATCAAAGCGCGTGCGGCGCTCGACAACGTCCTTCTGGAAGCCGATATACTGATCGAGGATCTGGCGCAGCGTCAGCACACGCGGCTGCAGCTTGCCGCCCGCACCCGGCACGAGCGCGATGTGGATCATCGAAATGGTATCCTCGAGCTGCGAATAGGTGAACAGCTGGTTGAGGATGACCTGCGCGTTGGCATCGCGGCGAACATCCACGACAATCTGCATACCTTCACGCGAGGAATGGTCCTGAATGTTCGTGATGCCGTCGATGCGCTTGTCCTTGACGAGATTTGCCATGGATTCGACCAGACGGGCCTTGTTTACCATGTACGGGATTTCCGTGATAACGATCTGGCTCTTGCCGTTCGGCAGATCTACAATCTCGGTCTTTGCGCGGACCTTGATCTTGCCGCGGCCGGTTGCATAAGCCGCACGGATGCCGCTGCGGCCCATGATAACGCCGCCGGTCGGGAAGTCCGGGCCCTTGATGAACTGGCAGATCTCGTCCATCTCCGCCTCGGGATGGTCGATGACATAGCAGGTGCCGTCGATGACCTCCGCGAGGTTATGCGGCGGGATATTGGTCGCCATGCCGACCGCGATACCGGACGAGCCGTTCACCAGCAGGTTGGGGAAGCGGGAGGGCAGTACGACCGGCTCCTGACGCTCCTCATCGAAGTTCGGCTGGAAATCGACCGTGTTTTTCTTGATATCCGCCAGCATGTAGTTCGCCAGCTTGGCCATACGGGCCTCGGTATAACGGTATGCTGCCGGAGGGTCGCCGTCCACGGAACCGAAGTTGCCGTGACCGTCGATCAGCGGATAGTGCAGCGAGAACGGCTGCGCCATACGCACCATCGCGTCGTAAACCGATGCGTCGCCGTGCGGATGATACCGGCCGAGCACATTACCGACGGTCGTTGCCGACTTGCGGTAGGGCTTGTCCGAGGTCAGGCCGTCCTCGTACATCGCGTACAGGATGCGGCGGTGTACCGGCTTTAAGCCGTCACGCACATCAGGCAGCGCACGGCCGACAATAACACTCATTGCATAGTCGATGTAGCTTTTCTTCATCTCGCGTTCGAGATCGACCTGCATGATTTTCTGCTGTTCGTATTCTTGACTCATATTTTAATTTTGCCTCCAAAAGTGTTGGCTTTCAGCCGAAAACGACTGTTTTTATCGCTTAGAGGATACTGAGCAGCTCGTCTACCTGCTCCTCGGTCGTGGCCCAGCTGGTTGCCAGACGGATGACCGTATGCTCCGCGTCATATTTCTCTATAAAGCTGTAAACTACCTTGCTTTGCAGCTCGGGCAGTCTGCTGTTTTCTACAATGATGAACTGCTGGTTTGTCGGGGATTCCAGTGCAAAGCGGTATCCCTTTGCTTTGAGACCGTCCCGCAGCTTGATGGCGAGTTTGACCGCCGGTGCGCAGATTTTCTCGTACAGACCGTCGGTAAACAGGGCGTCGAACTGCAGCGCGTTCAGACGGCCCTTGGCGATCATTGCGCCGCGGCGCTTGACCATCGTGACGAACTGTTTCGGCATATTGCCGTGCGTGAACACAACCGCCTCGCCGCAGAGCGCGCCGCACTTGGTGCCGCCGATGTAGAACACATCGGTCAGCTTGGCAATGTCCTGCAGCGTCACATCGGTGTCCGCCGTCAGGCCGTAGCCGAGGCGTGCACCGTCCAGAAACAGCGGCATATCGAACTCTCTGCATACAGCAGACAGGCGTTCCAGCTCATTTTTGGTGTAAAGCGTGCCGTATTCGGACGGATGAGAGATGTACACCATGCCGGGAAATACCATATGGTCGTGGCTGGCATCCGCATAGAACGTCTGGACGTACTCGCGAAGATCGTCCGCATCCAGCTTGCCGTTCCTGTGCGGCACGGTCAGCACCTTGTGTCCGGTGGACTCGATGGCGCCGGCTTCATGCGTGTTCACATGACCGCAGGAGGACGCTACAACGCCCTCATACGGACGGAGCAGCGTATCAATGACGACCATGTTGGTCTGTGTGCCGCCGGTCAGGAAATACACCTGAGCGTCCGGGCAATCCGCCGCTGCTTTAATCTTTTCTGCCGCCGAAGCGGTAAATTTATCGTTGCCGTAGCCGGAAACCGGCTCCATATTAGTCTGTGCCAGATGCTCTAAAATCTTGGGGTGTGCGCCATAACCGTAATCATTTTCAAAAAACAGCATAGTTTTCTCCCTTAAACGTCCAGATTCATTACATATTTTGCATTTCGCTCGATAAATTCGCGTCTGGGTTCTACCTTTTCGCCCATCAGGAGCGCAAAGGTCTCATCGGCAGCGGCTGCGTCCTCCATCGTAACCTGCAGCAGCGTGCGGTGCTCCGGGTCCATGGTGGTTTCCCACAGCTGCTGCGGGTCCATCTCGCCGAGGCCCTTGTAACGCTGTACACGCACATTGTCGCCCATTTCAGCGATGCAGTCGCGCTGCTGCTCCTCGGTATAGGTGTAGCGAACATCCTTTCCCTTTTCGTTCTTAAACAGCGGCGGCTGTGCAATGAACACATGGCCGTGCTCGATCAGCGGGCGCATGAAGCGGAAGAAGAATGTCAGCAGCAGGGTGCGGATATGCGAGCCGTCAACATCGGCATCGGCCATGAGGATGATCTTGCCGTAACGCAGCTTTGCGAGGTCAAAATCATCACCGAAGCCCGCGCCGAATGCGGTGATCATCGGGGTGAGCTTGTCGTTGCCGTAAACACGGTCGAGGCGTGCCTTTTCAACGTTCAGCATCTTGCCCCAGAGCGGCAGGATCGCCTGATGACGGCGGTCGCGGCCTTCCTTGGCGGAGCCGCCTGCGGAATCACCCTCGACGATGTAGATTTCGGTGTAGGTCGGGTCCTTTTCGATGCAGTCCGCCAGCTTGCCCGGCAGAGAAGCGGAATCCAGTGCGGACTTGCGGCGAGTCATCTCACGCGCCTTTTTTGCGGCCTCGCGGGCACGCGCGGCGGTCTGCGCCTTTTCGATGATGGTGCGCGCTACCTGCGGGTTCTCCTCGAAGAAGGTCATCAGCTTCTCGGAAACCATTGCGTCCACCAGCGCACGCATTTCGCTGTTGCCCAGCTTGGTCTTGGTCTGGCCCTCGAACTGCGCTTCCTGCAGCTTGACCGAGATAATCGCAGTCAGACCCTCGCGCGCGTCCTCGCCCTTGAAGGACTCATCGTCCTTGAGCAGCTTGTATTTCTTGCCGTAATCGTTGAGTACACGGGTCAGAGCGGCCTTAAATCCGGTCTCATGCGTGCCGCCCTCGGTGGTGTTGATATTGTTTGCGAAGGACAGCATCAGCTCGCTGTAGCTGTCGGTGTACTGCATGGCAACCTCGGCCATCGAGGTATCGCGGCTGCCCTCCATGTAGATCACATTCTCGTGCAGCGGCGTCTTCGTGCGGTTGAGGTGCTCGACAAACTGGCGGATACCGCCCTCATAGTGCATGACCTCCTCGACCGGCTCATCGTCGCGCTCATCGCGCAGCGTGATTTTCAGACCTGCGTTGAGGAACGCCTGCTCGCGCAGACGCTTTTCGAGCACATCGTACTCGTAGATGGTCGTCTCAAAGATCTCCGGGTCCGCATGGAAACGAATAGTCGTGCCGGTTTCGCTCTCGCACGGCGTATCGCGCATCTTGACGGTCGTTACACCGCGCTCAAAGCGCATGTAGTGCTTGGTATGGCCGTCGCGGACCTCGGCCTCCAGCCAGTCGGACAGCGCGTTTACGACCGATGAACCAACGCCGTGCAGACCGCCGGATACCTTGTAGCCGGAGCCGTCGAACTTGCCGCCTGCGTGCAGGACGGTGAGCACAACCTCGAGCGTCGGAATGCCCATCTGCGGGTGAATACCGCAGGGAATGCCGCGGCCGTTGTCGGCAACGCGGATGATATCGCCCTTTTCGATCGTAACTTCGATGTGCGTGCAGTAGCCTGCGAGCGCCTCGTCGATCGAGTTATCGACGATCTCATACACCAGATGGTGCAGACCGCGTGCCGAGGTAGAACCGATGTACATACCCGGGCGCTTGCGGACAGCCTCTAAGCCTTCGAGCACCTGAATCTGATTTTCATCATATTTGTCGGTAACCTTCAGGTCGAGCACTTCGTCCTTGATTTCGATTTCTTCACTCATATCGTTAAATTTCCTTTCCAGAAATTGCGGGAACAAAACAAATCGCGCGTCAGCGCGCATAAAATAGAATTTCCATCGGAAATTCATAAAAAGTGGGAGTATGTATCACACTTTTTATACAAGTGCGGAGAAAAGTTTCAACCATCGGGCGGAACTTTTCGTAGCTTGGGATATGTCCGCGTATACGCGGCATATCCTTTTCGTCGAAAAAATGTATTTTTCGACGAAGGCGGAGCCTACACGGCGTAGCCCTTTTCAGCGCGGCGCTGAATGGCCTGCGGAGAAAGCTGTGTCAGAAACAGGGTCTCACCGAGGGCGTTTTCGCACAGCACAGCCGCGCGCGGCAGATCGTCGTACAGCTCGATGATCTGTCCCTCGTCCTGCAGGCGTTCAAGCAGCAGGCGCGTGCGCTTGGATGCGGTCGCCGTGTCCATATCGAACACCGCAACTACGCTCTGCAAGGGCACGATGTAGTCCTGACCTAAATGTAAATACATTCTATTCCTCCGGAATAATTAAAAATTAGTAATGCGTAATTAAAGTCCTGCGGATTTTCTATCCGTTTCAACAATCGCGCCGTGCGCGATACCCTAATTTCTAATTACTAACTGGATTTAATTATACCACTTTTTTCACTAATTGTGTACCCTAAACCTAAGGAAAAACAAATATTTCTCTGTTTTTTTGAAAGAAAACAAGGGCACGGCAGGAAATTTCGAGGTGGTATCTGTTCCCGCCGTGCAATAGTTTGTAAAATTATGTGATTTTAGTGTGTTTCTGTGGATTTTTCGCCGTTTTGAATATGGAAAACCGCGCCTGCACGCAGCTTTTCCGAGATGCCGTCCTCGCAGCAGGTGATCATGACCTGACCCGCCGATATGCGGTTGAGCACAAAGTCCTGACGGCGGCGGTCAAGCTCGCTGAGCACGTCGTCGAGCAGCAGCACCGGATACTCGCCGTCCTCATCGAAGAACAGCTCACGCTCGGCAAGTTTAAGCGACAGTGTGCAGGTCCGCACCTGTCCCTGCGAGCCGAAGGAAGCGGCACTACGGCCATCCAATAACAGCTCCAAGTCATCCTTATGCGGACCGGAAAGACAGCTTTTGGCCGCAATCTCGGCGGTTTTATGGCTGAACACATGGTCGATGAGTTGCTTTTCGATTGTTCGAGCGTCTGCAAACGGGTCGGTGACGCTCGACACGGTCTTGTACACACCGGAGAGCACCTCGTGCGGCGCGATATCTGCATAGACGGCAGCCGTGGCCTTGAGCAGCTTACGGCAGTAGTATGCGCGGTAGCGGATAATCTGCGCGCCGATATGCGCCATGCGAAGCGAGAAATCCTCCCACATAGAGAGCAGGGAAGGCTTTTCTTCGCTGTCGCGCAGAATGCGCGTTTTATGCTCGTGCAGGCGGTTGTATTCCTCCAGATAGCGGGCATAATTAGGCCGCATCTGGCACAGCGCGGTATCGAGAAATCGGCGGCGAGCCGCCGCTCCGGCACGGACGAGCATCAGATCCTCCGGGCAGAACAGCACGGTTTTGAGCAGTCCCTGTGCGTCCGACTGGCGTTTCTGCCGCACACCGTTTTTGTAGATTTCCATCGCTTTAGTGCGGGAAAACCGCAGTTCAAGCGAAATATCGCGCTCCTGCGCGAGAAAATCCGCAAAAATAAAGGCATGATTCTCTCCGAACCGCAGCCCCTCTTTTTTCTGGGCCGTGCGGAACAGCCGCATGGTCGAGCAGGCCGCTGCCGCTTCGAGCAGGTTGGTTTTGCCCTGTCCGTTTTCGCCGCAGATCAGGTTGACCGCCGGATCGAACGCAAACGATTCGTCCGCGTAGTTGCGGAAATTCTGCAGTTTTAACGACTTGATGTACATGGGCTTCTCCATATTAGACAGTTTGTATGATAACAAACACGCAAAATCGCGTTCGTTATCATACGCGGTGTTTATTTTATTTGATGCAGACCTTCGCGCCGTCCAACTCTACCGTGTCACCGGAACGCAGTTTTTTGCCGCGCATGGTGCAGATTTCGCCGTTTACCAGCACTTCGCCCTCGGCAATGCGGATCTTCGCTTCGCCGCCGGAGCTTACCAGGTTTGCAAATTTGAGCAGTGCATCAAGTTTGATGAATTCGGTTTCAATTTTAATTTCAGTCATTGGCTTTCAGTCTCACAGGCAGTACAAGATAGGTGTATTTATCGCCTTCCATCGGCGAAATGATCATCGGGTTGAGTGCGCCCTTGAGCTGCAGCTTCACCTGCTCATCGCCGGCCGCGCGCAGCGCCTCCAGAATGTAGCGGTTGTTGAAGCCGATCTCAAGGTTCTCGATCGAGCCGTCAAACGGGCATTCGTCATAGCTCTTGCCGATCGCGGTCACGCACGACATCTGCACATACGAGCCGTCAAAATGGAAGCGGATCGGGTTTTTCAGCTTTTCCGACACGATCAGGGAGACACGTTCGATGCACTGAATCAGCTCCTGGCGATCCGCCAAAACCTCGTGCTCGAACTCCTTCGGAATGGCCGCACGGTAGTTGAGAAACTCGCCGTCGATCAGACGGGTAATGAGAGTCGTGCCGCCGATGCGGAACAAAATGTTCTTGGAATCCGGAAAAATCTCGACAATATCGTCATCATCGCCCAGAATTCGTTCGATCTCGCGCAGGGACGCGCCCGGCACAACAAACTTCATATCACCGGGAACGCCCTCGACGGTCTCGCGGCGTACAGACAGGCGGTAGCCGTCAACGGCCACGACGTTCAGACGGTTGCCTTCGATTTCAAACAGGCAGCCGGTATGGATGGGCTTGGATTCGTTGTCCGAAACCGAGAAAATGGTCTGCGCGATCATGCTCTTGAGAATGGGCTGCGGCAGAGAAAGGCCCTTGTCGCTGGCCACATCAGCCAGAGCCGGATACTCGTCGGCCTCGCTGGCCATCAGATTGAATACCGAACGGCCGCACTTGATGGTGGTCATCAGCTTGTCGTCGGTCTCAAGGTAGACCACGTCCTGCGGCAGCTTGCGCACGATTTCGCAGAACAGACGGGAATTCAGCACGATTCTGCCGGGTTCTACCACATCGACCTGAGCGGTCGTGCGAATGCCCATGGACAGGTCGTAGCCGGTGATGGTCAGGGTATCTGCATCGGCTGCCAGCAGCAGACCTTCGAGCAGCGGCATCGAGCTTTTGCCGGTTACTGCGCGGGAGGCGATGTTGAGCAGATTCAGCAGGGTTTCTTTTTCACAGGAAAACTTCATAGTTGCTCCTCTCAAAAATGGAAATAAAACAAAGAGTAGATTTATGCAGTATTTGCATATTTATAAATACACGCCAGCGAATACTGTGCGATTGCACACACCATCTAATGACCATGTCCGCAGTGGGCGAACAGCTTCTGGCCTGCGTCGTCAGAGACTCGAAAGATCACACATAACAGAAGGATAGGATATAGTATTCGTAGTAGTACCTGGGGAAATTGGGGAAAACCCGAAAATCCTCAGGTATGGCGCGGGAAATGTCGTACACAGGAGGTTGTGGATGAAAAATAAACGATACACAGTGAAAATAACCCTGTTATTTATCCACAGAGTTATCCATGTGGAATCCACAGGATGGTTGGGGATAACTGAACTGTGCATTTTTAGACTGTGGAAAAGCCGTTTTGCACGAATGCACGGCAAAGATCAGCCGTCGCCGCGGATATTATTATGCAGCTTTTTGATGACGTCCTCGGTCTCGCGGGAGTTCTTGCGCTCCTCCTCGATCTTGTTGCAGGCGTGCATGACGGTGGTATGGTCGCGTTTGAATATCTTTGCAATATCGGGGAAGGAGTATTCAAGCTCCTGCCGGATCATGTACATTGCCATCTGCCGCGGGTAGGCCACATCCTTGGAGCGGTTCTGCGAGATCATCTGCTCGACCGGGATATAGAAGTAGTTCGCTACCGCTTCCATAATGCGCTCCGGTGTCGGATTGAGACCCGGATTCTCGGTGCGTAGCGCGTCGATCGCGTTTTCTGCAAGCGAAACCGTGATGCGTTCGCCCATCAGCTCGTGCATGGCCTTGATCTTTTTGACCGCGCCTTCGAGCTGGCGGATATTTGCCTGGATATTCTCTGCAATGTAGTTGGATACGTCATCGGGCAGTTCAACGCCCATTTTGACCGCTTTATCGCGGATAATGGCGATTCTGGTCTCAAAATCAGGCGGCTGAATATCAGCCAGCAGACCCCATTCAAAACGGGTCTTCATGCGGTCCTCGAGCGTGTTGATTTCCTTCGGCGGACGGTCAGAAGTGAGCACGATCTGCTTTTTTGCCTCATAAAGCGCGTTAAAGGTATGGAAAAATTCCTCCTGCGTGCGCTCTTTGCCGGCGATGAACTGCACGTCGTCCAGCAGCAGCAGGTCAACCATACGGTACTTGTTGCGGAATGCCTGTACGTTGCCTTCCTGGATGGCGGTGATCAGCTCGTTGGTGAAATCCTCACCCTTTACATATATAATGCGGTATTCCGGATGGGTGCGGCGCAGTACGTTTGCGATCGCGTACATCAGATGCGTTTTACCCAGACCCGAGTTGCCGTAGATGAAAAGCGGGTTGTTCTCTGCCGCCGGGCGCTGCGAAACCGCAAGGGCAGCCGCATGCGCGAATTTGTTGCTCGAACCGACGATAAAACGCTCAAATGTGTAGTCGTCATACGGAGAAGTGCTCGTGCTCGGCGCGGTGTATTCGCCGGTTACTACAACGATCGTGATCGGGTCGCCGGTCAGGTTGTGCAGCACCTCCTGCAGAGGAGCGATAAATTTGGACTCGATAAATTCTTTCTTAAAGGGCACCGGAGAGTGCAGCACCAGCCGATTATCCCCAAAGGAAACGACCGTTACGTCGTCAAACCAAGCGGAAATGGTGGAAGGAGGGAAGTCCAGCTGTTCGAGCGCCATCTCCAATATATTGTTTGCCATAGGGCGCCTCCTGTCGATAATGATTCTATTTTATAATAGCATATTTTATCCACAAGTTCAATGCGTCGATGTGGATAACTGTCCGGCGGCGTGCCGCGCGGCAGCATGATTTAGAACAGCCGAACCGGTTTATTTACTTCGCAGAATTTAAAAAAATCGGCGTTTTTTGCGTCGAAATCATCGAAAATTAAGCCGGCTGGAAAAAATGCACGGCGTTTTTTATGAAAACTGCGGAATTTATGCAAAAATTCATCGAAAATTGGCGGCTTTTCCGCGGAAATCCGAAAATCCGCAGATTGCCGAAAACCGTGATTACGCAAGACATTGAGCAGATGCTTCTATTTATCCACAACATGTTGACAACCTGTGCAAACTGCTGAAATTCGTTCCGAGGGTCGGAAAAAATGCTTGACAAAATCGAACCTATATAGGATAATAAATATCGTATCCTATTATGCAGACAGGCAGCGGCATATGCCCGCGTCTTGCGCCGGACCTATGCCGGTGCCCATCTGTAAATTTTAGAACAGGGAGGTGCACAAAGTTATGAAGAGAACGTTCCAGCCGAAGAAGCGTCAGCGCTCCAAGGAGCACGGCTTCCGTAAGCGTATGTCCACGTCCAACGGCCGCAAGGTACTTGCACGCCGTCGCGCTAAGGGTCGCGCTAAGCTGTCTGCTTAATGACAGCCTGTAAAGGAAGTATTCAGACTTTCTGAAAATTCGCGCCAGCGGCGCAAAAGAGTTCGTAACGAGCCGCATTCGTGCGGCTCGTTTTTTCGTTTACGGGCAACACCACTCAAGCAATCGCTGTCTGGAGCGGTGTCACCCTGTTTAGGGTGCAGTCCATGCAGCGAAAATACGGTATTCAGGTTCGGATTTTACTGACCGAAACGAACGAAATAGTAAAATCAGCTTTGCAAACCATCAGATGCAAAGAAAAAATACGTTTTTTTCGAGGGCATCAGGAAAAAACGGGAGCATCAGAAGATGAAAAAAACAGTATCCTTAAAGGAAAACCACGAATTCCGCCGATTGTATCATCGTGGTGTGTCCACGGCAGGAAAACACGTTGTGATCTACTGCCGCAGGAACAAGCTCGGCTACAACCGGCTGGGACTCACCGTCAGTGCCAAGCTGGCGTGTGCGGTGAAAAGAAACCGCATCAAGCGTTTGTTTCGTGAGGCGTACCGTCTCAACGAGGACAAATTTGCCGACGGCATCGACCTTGTGCTGGTCGCACGGGTACGGGCCGTAGGCGCAAGCTATCAGGAAATCGAAAAATCGCTGCTGCGCGCCTTGAAGGACAACAAGGTTGCGGCAGCTCGGACATGAAGCGGCTGCTGCTGGCGATGATCCGGTTTTATCGCCGGTATATTTCTCCAAACAAACCGCCCTGCTGCCGGTATATCCCGACCTGCTCGCAGTACGCGATCGAGGCCATCGAGAAATACGGCGCGATCAAGGGCGGCTGGCTGGCGTTTAAGCGCATCTGCCGCTGCAATCCTTTCTCTAAGAGAGGACCCTATGATCCGGTTCCATAATAGGAACGGGATCATGTTTTATACTGCCTTACGGCGGTAAAGTGAGGATTTTGCTTTGCAAAATCCTTTTCACTGTGTCGTTTTACAATTTAACATGGAGGTTTTTATGACCCTGGATCAACTTTCTAACCTGGTCAAAGATCCGAAACTGTTCGGCATCTTGATCGTAAGACCGTTCGGCCTGCTGCTGCAGTGGCTGTATAGCATCGTGCAGAACTACGGTATCGCTGTTATCCTGTTCGCGCTGCTGGTAAAGCTGGTCTGCATCCCGCTGACCATCAAGAGCAAGAAGAGTATGCTCGCCATGAGCGCGATGAACGCCGAGCTCCAACAGCTGCAGAAGAAGTACGCGAACAACCGCGTCAAGCTGAACGAAGAGATGCAGAAGCTGTATGAGAAGCACGGCGTCAGCCCGATGAGCGGATGTCTGCCCAACCTTATCCCGCTGCCGATCATGATGGGCCTGTACTACGCGGTTCAGCAGCCGCTGCAGTACATCGTCGGCCTGAGCCGCGAGACAGTTATCGCATTGGCACAGATGATCGGTCTGGATCAGTTTGCGGGCGCAAACTACACCGTTCAGATCAAGATCGCCGAGAAGCTGAACGCTTTCGTGGACGGAAGCGGCCATTTCTCGGATGCTGTTACCAACTGCCTGCAGAGCGGCGAGACCATTTTCCCGCTGGATTTCCACTTCTTTGGTCTGAATCTGGCTGATACGCCGTCTATCTCTCATCCGAGCATTATCTGGATCATCCCGATCCTGTCCGGTCTGACCGCATTCCTGTCCTCCTACATCATGCAGAAGATGCAGGGCACGCAGAACTCTGCGGCAGCAGGTCAGATGAAGATGCTCAACTTTATGATGCCGCTGATGTCGCTGTACTTTGCGTTCATCCTTCCGGGTGCGATCGGCATCTACTGGATCTTCAACAACGTATTTACCTGCGTACAGGAGATCATCCTCACCAAGACGCTCCGCGGCAAGCAGGAGGCCAAGCAGGCTGCTGAGGCTGCCCGCATCGCGGCAGAGAAGCAGGCCAAGCGTGAAGCACACAAGGCTGCACAGAAGCAGCAGTCCCAGAACGCAAAGAACAAAAAGGGGGACAAGTAAATCATGCAGAAGTTTTTAGAGGCTACCGGTGAAAACCGTGACGCAGCAGTCGAGAATGCCCTCGAGCAGCTCGGTCTGGAGCGCGACGATGTATCGGTAGAGGTACTCGAGATCGGCAAAAAGGGCTTTCTGGGTATCGGCGCAACGCCGGCACGCGTGCGCGTGACCTATGAAGCACCGGATATTCCGGCGGCAAAGCCGGAGGTAAAGCGTGAGGAGCGCAAGCCCGCTCCCAAGGCTGAGCCGAAGCAGGAGAAGCCTGCTGTCAAGGCGGAAAAGCCGGCGCCGAAGCAAGAGAAACCCGCTGAGAAGCCGCAGAAGCTGTCCATCACCACGGATGATAACACGCCTCGTCTGGTAAAGGCTGCTCCGGCAGACTTTGTACCGGAAAAGCTGGAGTTTGAGCGTCCGCCGCGCCGTGAGCGCAGCGACCGTCCGCGCCGTGACCGCGGCGACCGCAATGGCCGTGACCGCCGTCCGCGCCGCCCGCGTGAGGACCGTCCGATCACGCCGTCCGTTCCCAAGGAGCGTGAGCTGATCCCGGTTTCCGAAGCAGGCATGCAGCAGGCGGAAAAGCTGGCTACCGATTTTGTAACCGGTCTGCTGGCAAAGATGGGCGTTGAGGGTCAGGTTAAGACCCTGCCTCAGGTAGAGTGCGACCAGCTCCGTCTGGAGATTTCCGGTCCGGATATGGGCCCGATCATCGGCCGCCGCGGCGACACGCTGGATGCCATCCAGTACCTCGGCTCTCTGGTGCTGAATAATGCACTGGATGAGCACGTTCGCCTGTCTGTCGATACCGAAAACTACCGCGAGAAGCGCGCGGAAAGCCTGGAGCGTCTGGCCCGCAAGATGGCGATGAAGGTCGTTAAGGCGCATCGCTCCATGACGCTTGAGCCGATGAACCCGTATGAGCGCCGCATCATCCATGCCGCGCTGCAGGACTTCAACGGTGTGACCACCTATTCGACTGGCACCGAGCCGGGTCGCCGCGTTGTTATTGCGCCGGATAACAGCTATCGCAACCGCGACCGCGGTTAAATCGGGGTATTCGTTATGAACGATACGATTGCCGCAATTTCCTCCTCCGGCGGACCGATCGGTTTGATCCGCGTGTCGGGTGAACGCGCAATCGAAGCGATAAATGCCGTTTTTCAGGCGAAGAACGGCAAGCCGCTTACGGAAGCACCCTCGCAGAAGCTGGTTTACGGCACACTGACGGACAAGTCCGGCAATGTGATCGACTGCTGCTACGCTGTCGCGCTGCACGCACCGCACACCTATACGGGTGAAACGATGGCGGAGCTGCAGTGCCACGGCTCGACAGCCGTGCTGTGTGCCGGCCTGGACGCTCTGTTCGCGCAGGGCGTGCGGCAGGCAGAGGCAGGTGAGTTTCCCCGCCGCGCCTTCTTAAACGGCAAAATGGGCCTTTCTGAGGCTGAAGCCGTGCATGATCTGATCACCGCGCGCACCGCAGAGGCGGCGCAGAATGCGGCGGCACAGGTCATGGGTGCGGTCGGCTCTCCCGTGCAGCAGATGCGCGATGAGCTGCTCGGCATGGTGGCGCATTTCCACGCGGTCGTGGATTTCCCGGACGAGGACATTGATCCGGTGCTGTTCGAGGACGCCGCGGCGCTGCTGCACCGTACGACAAGCCGTCTGTACAGCATGGCAGAAAGCTATGAGCGCGGCCGCATTCTTAGAGAAGGCGTACCGTGCGTTATCCTCGGAAGGCCGAACGCCGGCAAGTCTACGCTGCTGAACACACTGCTCGGCCGCGAGCGGGCGATCGTGACCGATATTCCGGGCACGACCCGCGATCTCATCGAGGAGAATGTCAAGGTCGGACAGATTCTGCTTCGCGTGACCGACACCGCCGGTCTGCGCAACACGGACGATCCGGTGGAGCAGGCGGGCATTGACCGGGCGATGGCGGAGGCTTCGGCTTCCTCGCTCATCCTGGCTGTGTTCGACGGCTCCAAGCCCATCAGTGACGAGGATATGCTCGTGCTGGCACGCTCGGCAGGCCACCGCGCGATCGCGGTTGTGAACAAGGTCGATCTGCCGCAGCAGCTGGATGAAAAGCTGCTGAAAAAGCACTTCCTGCATATCGTGCCGCTTTCTGCGAAAACCGGTGACGGACTGGATAAGCTGCTCAATCTTATCCCGCGAACCGTGGGTCTGGGCGACGGTGCGTTTGACGGTGCGCTCATCACTAACGCAAGACAGGCGGCGGCGCTGGCGCGTGCTGCCGAACGCTGTGAAGCAGCGCTGTATGCGGCGCAATCCGGTATGACGCCGGACGCGGTCGTGATGGACGCCGAGGGCGCGATTACCGCACTGGGCGAGATCACCGGCGAAACCGTGACCGATGCCGTTGTCACCCGCATTTTCAGCGACTTCTGCGTCGGAAAGTGATGCTGCTGCAGCTGTTATTAAGAGAAATTGCACTTAAAATTCAGAGAGGACGTTTGCAATCTGTGCAAACGTCCTCTTTTATTTTGCGCTGAAATCGTGTATGATATATACTGTATGTCCGCAGGTAAAAATGAGGTAAAAAACACTTGTGCACAACTTCTATCCGGCGGTATACGAGATATAGTGGATAACCCGGAAAATTGCCCTATATTCAACTACTTATTGTAATAATAAAATGAAAATAAAACTGTGCGTATAAAAATATGGTCAAAAGCTCACAAGTTATCAACAGTATCCACAGAGTTATCAACAGTTACGCACAGGTTTCACACAACCGAAATCACAGGAATTTTTTGAAAGGGGAGAGAGCGCCAATGACGGTTTTTTCGGCAGAGAGCTTTGATGTAGCGGTGATCGGCGCCGGTCATGCCGGTATTGAGGCGGCGCTGGCTGCAGCACGTTTGGGTGCAAAAACAGCGTGTTTTTCGATCAATTTGGACGCCGTAGGCAATATGCCGTGCAATCCGGCGATCGGTGGCACAGCTAAGGGACACCTTGTACGCGAGATAGATGCGCTCGGCGGTGAGATGGCGCGTGCGGCTGACGCGGCCTGCATCCAGTACCGCATGCTCAACCGCGGCAAGGGTCCGGCAGTGCACTCGCTGCGTGCACAGGCCGACCGCATTAAATACAGAGAGTATATGAAGCACACGCTTGAGCGGCAGGAAAACCTGTTTCTCATGCAGGACGAGATCGTTTCCATCGAGGTGGAGAACGGTGCCGTTTCCGCGGTTGTTACCGCCATCGGCGCACGACATCCGGTCAAGGCGGCTGTCATTGCGTCCGGCACATTCCTCGGCGGACGTGTGATCATCGGCGAGTACACCCGTGAATCCGGTCCGGACGGCATGGCGGCAGCCAAGCCGCTTACCGAGTCGCTGCGCGGTCTGGGACTGCGGCTGCAGCGGTTTAAGACAGGTACGCCGCCGCGCATCAATCGCCGTTCTATCGACTATACCGATTTGGCAGAGCAGGCTGGTGAGGATGAGATCATCCCGTTTTCGTTCGAGACCGACCACCCGCCGGACAACCGCGCGGTGTGTTATCTGACCTACACGACCGCAAAAACACATGAAATCATCCGCGCAAATCTGAGCCGTTCGCCGCTGTACGGCGGCCAGATTGAAGGCGTGGGACCGCGCTATTGTCCGTCTATCGAGGACAAAGTGGTGCGCTTTGCGGATAAGCCGCGTCACCAGCTGTTCCTTGAGCCGATGGGTCTGGACACCGAGGAGGTCTATGTGCAGGGCTTCTCGTCGTCTATGCCGTTCGACGTGCAGCGCGAGATGCTGCGCTCGGTCAAGGGATTGGAGAACGCGGAGATTATGCGGCCGGCGTACGCCATCGAGTATGACTGCATCGACCCGCTGGAGCTGCGGCCGACGCTCGAGACTAAAAAGGTGCCCGGACTGTACGGCGCAGGCCAGTTCTGCGGTTCGTCCGGCTATGAGGAGGCGGCCGCGCAGGGACTGGTTGCGGGCATCAATGCTGCGCTCAAAATCAAGGGGGAGGAGCCGCTTGTACTCGACCGTGCGGACGGCTACATCGGTACGCTGATCGACGATCTGGTGACGCGCGGCACGAGCGAACCTTACCGCATGATGACCTCACGCTCGGAATACCGCCTGCTTCTGCGGCAGGATAACGCAGATGAACGTCTGGTGCCGATCGGTGTTCGAGTTGGCTTGAATTCGCCGGAACGCGGCGAAAAGGTGCGTAAAAAGTACGAAGCAGTGCAGGCAGAGATTGACCGCACAGCCTCGGTCGGCGTGGCGCCGAGCGATAAATTGAACGGCTTTCTTGCGGGTAAAAACTCCACACCGCTCAAAGCGGGCTGCAAGCTGATCGACCTGCTGCGCCGCCCGGAACTCAGCTATGCGGACCTTGCAATGTTCGATCCTGAGCGTCCGGAGCTGCCCGCTGTTATCCGTGAGCAGGTGGAAATCCGCGTCAAATACGCGGGTTATATCGAGCGCCAGATGCGCGATGTGGAGCAGTACCGCAAGCTGCAGAGCCGCCCGCTGCCGCTCGATCTGGACTACAACGAGGTGGACTCGCTGCGACTGGAAGCACGTCAGAAACTGAACGCCGTCAAGCCGCTGAATTTCGGTCAGGCGGCCCGTATTTCGGGCGTTTCACCGGCGGATATCACGGCACTGATGATCTACATCGAGACCCATAAAAAGGAGGAAAAGGCATGACAGAACGCGAGCTTTTGACTGCCGGTCTGCGCGAGCTGGGCGTCGCAGAGTGTCCGTTTGCAGCGGACAACTTACTGCGTTATTCCGAGATTCTGCGCGAGAAAAACAAGGTTATGAATCTGACTGCCATTACCGATCCGACCGAAATCGTGACCCGGCATTTCCTCGATTGCGCGGCACTTGCACCGTATATGCCGCAGAATGGACGCGTGCTCGATGTGGGAACGGGAGCCGGTTTTCCGGGCATGCCACTGGCGATTCTGTGCCCGCAGACCGAGTTTGTGCTGCTTGATGCACTGCGCAAGCGCATTGATTTTCTAAATGAAGTCATCGCCGAACTGGGCCTGACCAACGTTACGGCGGTGCATGCCCGTGCGGAGGATTACGCCAGAGACAACCGCGGCACGTTTGATCTTGCGGTGTCGCGTGCGGTAGCCGATCTGCGCGTGCTGAGTGAACTGGCGCTGCCGATGGTCAAGGTCGGCGGTGCATTCCTTGCCATGAAGGCCGAAGACTGCACAGAGGAAGTTGAAACAGCGGCAAACGCCCGCACGGTTCTCGGTGCGCCGGACGCTGAAGTGCTGCACTACACTGTGCCGTTCGATGAGGTTTCCCGCGCCATCGTGCGCCTGCAGAAAACGCAGGAAACACCGGAAAAGTATCCGCGCCGCTTCAAGAAAATACAGACTTCGCCGCTGTAGATCAGGCGAGAAATATACGGAAAGTACCCCTCTGTACGGAAAATTACAGAGGGTATTTTTTGTCCGAAAATAGGGGAAAATATAGATATCAGGTAGAATTTGTCATGTTTTCGTCGAATTTTGCAGATTGCGCGGTCGATTTTACTTGTCAATATGTAATTATATGGTAATCTATTACCAAGGGCGACATTTCTGCTGGTGGTGCGGCAGAGATAAGCGCGAATAAAATGAACGATAAGACGAATTGGAGAGTGGTTAACCATGATGTCTGTATTAACGCTGGTTTCCGGCAAAGAGGATCGCACGCTGCGGCGTATTCGCGTGAGTGAGATTGCGCGTAATCCCAATCAGCCGAGGAAATACTTTGATCCGGAGGCAATCGCGCAGCTGGCAGAGAGTATCCGGCAGTATGGCGTACTCAATCCGCTGACCGTACGGCGTGCTCCCGGAGGCGGTTATGAGCTTGTGGCAGGGGAGAGAAGGCTGCGCGCTGCGCGTGTTGCGGGGCTTAACGATGTACCGTGTCTGCTGATTGCGGCGGATAGCGAGGATTCCTCGGCGATTGCGCTCGTGGAGAACCTGCAAAGGCGTGATCTGGATTTTTTCGAGGAAGCCTATGGCTTCAAGCGTCTGATTGATCAGTACGGACTGACGCAGGAGGAAGCCGCGCGCAAAGTGGGGAAAACACAGTCTGCGGTGGCGAATAAGCTGCGTCTGCTGCGGCTTTCTCCGCAAAATATGGAATTGATTCGCAGTGCGAACCTTACAGAGCGGCACGCGCGCTGTCTGCTGCGTCTGCATGATGACGAGGAACGGATGAACGCCACACACTATATTATCGAGAACGAATTAAACGTCAGCCGATCGGAGGAGTATATCGAGAACCTGCTGGAGCAGAAAAAGCATCCGGAGTTGACCGAGCCGCCGCATAAGGATAATGTTGTGCGGCTTATTAAGGATGTGCGTTTTTTCCTGAATACGCTCAATCGAGCGGTCGGCGTGATGGTGGACGCTGGAATCGGTGCAACCGTAGACCGGCAGGAAAACGAGGATGGGATTACGCTGACAATCAATATTCCGCATGCAAAGAGCTGATGTTTCACGTGAAACACTTTTGTTCCACAGGAGGGCGGATTTTGTTTCACGTGAAACATGAGATAGTTACTTGAGAAGCAAACGGAATTTGCGCTGACGCCGCGCGGGCGCACAAGAGGGTAGACACCAAGGTTTGCCCGTAGGCCACTAAACCTTTTTTCCGCGCCGTGCGCGGATTAAATGAGTATCACCCTCTGATTTTCACCCCTTTCCCTTTAGGAAGCACGGCGAAAATCGGAGAGCGGCGACTGCTGCGAAAAAGGGGAACGGCAGTCGGGTTACTCTTGCGTGGCTTTCGAAAACGATTCGCAGTTCACAGATAACGTACTGCTACACATGTCGGCCACTCTACGCAGGGTCGGCATAACAGTGCCGACCAACGGTTTTACTGTGTGTATGATGCACGGCAATTCTGGGTAGGGCGGGAGCAGATTGGAGAGCGTGTAAAGGTGTATATATAATAAGGTAAGAGAGCCGAACGGCTCTCTTTTGTTTCACGTGAAACAAAAGTCAATGGATTTACCAGTTGTATCCTGTAAAACGGCAAAATACTTGATGTTTCACGTGAAACAGCTGTAAAAATACTGCGATTGCTTTGCAATTAAAAGGGCAATGTGATATAATGAAATCCGTAGAAAAAACCATGGACGAGAGGAAATGACTATGGGGAAGATTATCGCGTTTGCCAATCAAAAGGGCGGCGTGGGAAAAACTACAACCGCCATCAACCTCGCGGCAGCGTTGTCGGAGCGCGAAAAGCGCGTTCTGCTATGTGATTTCGATCCGCAGGGCAATGCAACCTCCGGTTTTGGCGTGGATCCGCGCTCACTGGAAACCTCGATTTACGATTTGATTGTAGCCGATCAGCCGGATGTCAAGAGCGCAATCGTATCGACCAAGTGGGTTGATCTGCTGGGCGCGAACGTCAATCTGGCGGGTGCTGAGTTGGATTTGATTGGAATGTCCGACCGCGAGTACCGTCTGAAAAACGTACTCGATCAGGTGAAGGACGATTACGACTATGTATTTATCGACTGTCCGCCGTCACTCGGTCTGCTGACGCTCAACTGCCTGTGTGCAGCCGACAGCTTTCTGGTGCCGCTGCAGTGCGAGTATTACGCGCTCGAAGGTCTGAGTCAGTTGATGACGACCGTGCGCATGGTAAAGAAGGCGCTCAACCGCAAGCTGGTGATGGAAGGCGTGCTGCTGACCATGTTTGACGGACGCACCAATCTGTCGATTCAGGTGGTTGAGGAAGTGAAAAAGCACTTCCCGGGCGAGGTATTTTCGGCTGTTGTGCCGCGCAACGTGCGTCTGAGTGAAGCGCCGAGCCACGGCAAGCCCATAACGGCATACGACAGAATGTGCCGCGGCGCAGAGGCTTATCTGGCTCTCGCGGACGAGATTCTGAAGAAAAATGACCGAAAGGGGAGAAGCTGATGGCAGGCGCAAAAATGGGTCTGGGCGGCGGCTTGTCCAACCTTTTCGGCAGTGATACCAGCGATTTAATGGAAGAAAGTCTGGATAACGGCACAAAAAACCTGCCTTTGGCAAAAATCGAGCCGAATCCCGATCAGCCGAGGAAGGTCTTTGATCAGGTATCTCTGGACGAGCTGGCAGAGAGCATTCGCCTGCACGGCGTCATCACACCAATCACGGTGCGCAAGGGCGAGAAGGACGGCTACTACCAGATCATTGCAGGTGAGCGCCGCTGGCGTGCAGCACGTCAGGCAGGTTTGGAAGACATTCCTGCGATGGTGCTTGAGGCTGAGGAAGACGAGGTCATGGAGCTGGCACTGATCGAAAATCTGCAGCGGCAGGACCTGAACCCGATCGAAGAAGCCGAAGGCTATGAGCGTCTGATGAAGCAGTTCGGACTGACGCAGGAGCAGGTTGCCAAGCGCGTGGTCAAGTCCCGTTCGGCGGTGGCGAACGCACTGCGACTGCTGGCTTTGCCGACCGAGGTGCGGACGATGGTCAGTGAAGGCGAAATCTCCGGCGGTCACGCGCGGGCAGTCCTTGCAGTAAACGAAGCGGATAAGCGCGTAGAGGCAGCCAGACAGATGGTCGGTCTGTCGGTCCGTCAGTCGGAGGCGCTGGCCAAGCGCATGAACAAAAAGCCGGTCGAGAAGCCTGAGCAGTCGCCCGAGGTTTCCGTGGACTACATTGCCGAGCTGGAGAAGGAGCTGGAGGGTGCCCTCGGACGCAAGATAAGCATCCAGCAGGGCAAGCACAGCGGCCAGCTGACGCTGGAATATTACGGCGCAGAAGATTTGGAGCGGCTCAGTGAAGCACTCCGAAACCTGCGTGTATAAAGGAGGCAAGCAATGGACGAGCAGAATAAGCAGCCGGAACAGAACAAGCCGGAGAAAAAGCTCAGCCGCACCACGCTGACCTTTTATATCGTCGGACTGTTTTCTGTAGCGATTGCGCTGATCCTGATCAGCTATGTGGCACAGTCGCGTGCGGACAAGCAGGTCGAAAATCTAAGCTCACAGCTGACACAGCAGCAGACCGTGGCACAGGGCGCAACCCAGAAAGTGGAAGATTTGCAGAAGCAGTATGACATACAGAACACTGCACTGGATAAGGTCCGCAAGACGCTGGACAGCGAGCAGGCGGCAACCGATGTAGTCGGTGCGACCGAGCAGCGTATGGAGGAGCGTGAGGTGTATCAGTACCTTGCGCAGATCGGCGTTTCCCTGGCGGCAAAGCAGACCGCGGATGCCCGCAAGACCTGCAACGAAATGCTGACGAAATACAGCGAGGAGCGTTTGATGGGCAGCAGCGAGGATGGCTTTGATGAGAACATCAGCAAACTGTTCCAGTCGGTCAAAGCTGCACTGGAGCAGGCTGAGCAAGCGCAGGATGCAGAGCCGAACGACACGGAAGAATAACACGTATATAATGAAAAAGGAGATATAGACACAATGCTGGATATCAAATTTGTCCGCACCAATCCGGATGCGGTAAAGGAAAACATCAAGAAGAAGTTCCAGGACGAGAAGATCCCGATGGTTGACGAGGTCATCGAGTTTGACGCGAAGTACCGTGCAGCCAAGACCCGCTGTGACGAGCTGCGTGCACAGCGCAACAAGAAGTCCAAGGAGATCGGCGGTCTGATGGCCAAGGGTCAGAAGGAAGAGGCTGAGAAGATCAAGGCCGAGGTAAAGGCTATGGCCGACGAGATGACCAAGCTCGAGGAGGACGAAAAGACCTTCGCTGAGGAAGTCAAGAACCGTATGATGGTCATCCCGAACATCATTGACCCGTCCGTTCCGATCGGCAAGGACGATTCCGAGAACGTTGAGATTGAGAAGTTTGGCGATCCGGTCGTTCCGGATTTCGAGGTTCCGTATCACGTTGATATTATGGAGTCTTTCGACGGCATCGACCTCGATGCTGCACGCCGCACCTCCGGCAACGGCTTCTACTACCTGAAGGGTGATATTGCCCGTCTGCATTCCTCCATCCTGTCCTACGCACGCGACTTCATGATCGACCGCGGCTTCACCTACTACATTCCGCCGTTCATGATCCACGGTGATGTCGTTAAGGGCGTTATGTCCTTTAAGGAAATGGAGAACATGATGTACAAGATCGAGGGCGAGGACCTGTACCTGATCGGTACCTCCGAGCACTCCATGATCGGCAAGTTCATCGACACCATCAACGATGAGGAAACCCTTCCGCAGACCCTGACCAGCTACTCTCCGTGCTTCCGTAAGGAAGTCGGCGCACACGGCATCGAGGAGCGCGGCGTATACCGTATCCATCAGTTCGAGAAGCAGGAGATGATCGTTGTCTGCAAGCCGGAAGAATCCAAGATGTGGTTCGACAAGTTATGGCAGAACACCGTAGATCTGTTCCGTTCCATGGACATCCCGGTTCGT
>OLNK01000924.1_pt1 | contig 26792 bp, 10 predicted proteins | sample 1672791 | NCBI WGS metagenome assembly OLNK01 (sample SAMEA3136724, study PRJEB25190) | human gut metagenome | biome: human gut; feature: human-associated habitat; material: faeces | place: Austria | collected 2013 | reverse complement strand
AGATCGTATGCGGTATTAGCAGTCGTTTCCAACTGTTGTCCCCCTCTGAAGGGCAGGTTGATTACGCGTTACTCACCCGTTCGCCACTAAGATTGATAGAAGCAAGCTTCCATCGCTCTTCGTTCGACTTGCATGTGTTAAGCACGCCGCCAGCGTTCGTCCTGAGCCAGGATCAAACTCTCCAAGATATCTTGAAGCTATTTGAATAGCTCATTATTTGTTGTCGTTACATTTAAGTAACTTTGAATTATGGTTGGTTTTGACTTTGTCAAAACCCGCACTCTGGCATATGTTCAATCATATGATTGATTACCTATCATTGTTCAGTTTTCAAAGATCTGTTATCAGTTTCACGCTTCAGTGAAGCGCCATCTGACGACTTGATTATAATAACATGTGAGCACTTTCATGTCAACACATTTTATAATCTTTTTTGAAGTTCTTTCGAACTTCAAAGTGTATTTCTACACTCATTAAGAAACAGTCGCTCGAACGACTGTATGGATATTATAGTATAACCAAAAAATAATGGCAACCCCCAATTCTCAATTTCACACAACTTTCATTGCACATTCATTTTCCAACCTAAAAACTTAAGATTGATTTTATACAACCTATTTTGTATAATGTAGCTGTAATATAGACTCTTTCACTTATGTAGTTATATAGTTATATACCATTAAATACTATATTTTAATTTTGAATTAGCTCTATATTTCAATTTAGTCTTTTATTATGGTAGTTATTATTAATATTATAATAATGTGTAAGGAGATTGAGTATGAAATTATCCAAACGTTTATTATCCAAAACAGTTGCTATTGCTGCGGTATGTGCAACTATGGCCACTGCAGCCTTTGCTGCACCACAAGGTACATTTGATACCTCTGAAATTCAAATTACAGGCGAAGCCTCTCGTTCTGTAGCACCTAACTATGCGATTTTAACACTTGGTATTACTAGTGAAAACACTAATATCAATGCTGCAAAATCCAATAACGATCGCATCATGAGTGATTTAATCAGCAAGTTAGGTCATTTAGGTATCGACAAAAAAGATATTTACACATCTAACATTTCTATTAACCCTACAAGTGATTATCAAGATGGCAAACGAATTAACACTGGTTATAGTGTAGCAAATCGTGTGACTGTAAAAATCAACAATCTTGATAATGTAGGAAAGGCTGTTGACGCTGCTGTTAGCGCTGGCGCCAACGATATCAACAACCTTTCATTCCAAAATGATGTATCTCAACAACTATCTGATTCTTTAACTACCGAAGCAATTCAAGACGGTCGTCATAAAGCTGAGGTTATAGCTGCAGCCCTTGGTCGTACTTTAGGCCCTGTAAAAACTGTTTCTATCAGCACACCACAAACAAGCTCTATGGACTCTGGTTCCTATCGTAACGCCTTAATGTTAAAAGCGTCTCTCGAAACTGCTACTCCTGTTGAAAAAGGATCATTAGTAGTTTCTCAAGATGCTAATATTACTTATTATTTACAATAGAATTTTCTGGTACCACACCTTCGTGGACCGCTACAATGCCGCCTGTCAATTCATGATAGGTGGCATTTTCATATCCTAAAGATTTCCAGATTTCAAGAATCTCACTTTGATGAGGATATCTGCGTAAGGATTCTGGCAACCATGCATAAGAGGAATTATCCTTACTTAACTTACCTAAAATAGGTAATATATAGGAGAAGTAGAAATTATATAACTGTTTAAAACCAAACATGCTTGGCTTTGCGAGTTCTAACACAACTACTTTTCCACCTGGCTTTACAACACGTTGCATTTCAGATAACACTTGTTTAATATCTGGCACATTACGCATTGCAAATCCGCTCATAGCAGCATCAAATGTGTTATCTGCATATGGTAATGCCATCGCATCACCTTGAACAAGATTAACTTGATCTATTAAACCAGCATCTTCAATGCGTACACGACCTTGATCAAGCATCTCACTATTAAAGTCCAAAGCCTCCACCCTTAATGTTGGTTCTTGACGTAACGCTTCCTTTGTAAACACACAGGTACCACATGCTACATCAAGCACACGTTGGTGAGGACCAATATTCATTGCTTTTACAGAGAATTTGCGCCAAAAATAATCTTGTCCAAAGCTTAAGACTGTATTCATTAAATCATAGTTTTTTGCAATATTAGAAAAAACACCTTGTACAAATTGCTCTTTATCGGCATACGTTTTAAATTCTTTAGTATTCATTATGGTCCTTTCACTAATCAAGAACTATATTCAAACTCTTTACTCGCATAGTATATCATACTATGCCTCCTATCAAAAGAATCCTATTATATATACTATATATAGTAATTATGTAATAAGCACATATTTAGTTAAAACCATATATTCACTACTGTTAAAATTAGTATATTACAAAATAAACATCGTTATCAATCACAGTAGATTTAATTTAACTATATATAAATGACTATGATATTATCTATTGCCACCATCCTGTGTTCGTTGTATAATGACATATGTCCATGACGAAAAGATATCTTTTCCATGGTCTTTTATTAGTTTTTATTAAGTATTGGAGTGTACTATGAATCGATTTGTAAAATCAATCAATAGAGTCAGTCTAATCCAACAAATTATCATAGGTTTGATTATTGGTATTTTGACAGCTCTATATGTGCCAGATGTGGCAAATGAATTAGCTTTATTAGGCGTTCTCTTCGTTGGTGCTTTAAAAGGGATTGCACCAATCCTCGTATTCTTCCTTGTAATTGCAGCCATCAGTAAACACCGTTCTGGTCAAAAAACAGGTATGGGCTCTGTAATCACATTATATTTATTAGGTACATTCCTTTCTGCAGCGCTTGCTGTAGTCGTAAGCTTTATGTTCCCTACTACTTTACACCTTGCAGCTAGTGCAGCTGATGCAGCTCCACCACAAGGTATCGTAGAGGTAATGAAAACACTTTTAAAAAATATTGTTGATAACCCTGTGAAAGCCTTAATGACGGCTAACTATATCGGCATTTTAGGTTGGGCACTTATCATTGGTGGCGCTTTACGCCATGCGCCAATGAACACTAAAGAAGTAATGGAATCCATCGCACAAGCTATTACAACAGTAGTTGGTTGGATCATCCGATTTGCCCCTCTTGGTATTATGGGACTCGTAGCTGATTCAATCGCTACTAACGGTATCGAAGCTTTAATTGGTTATTTCCAATTACTCGTATTACTACTTGGTTCTATGATCTTCGTAGCATTAGTAGTAAACCCACTTCTATCTTTTGTATATCTTCGCCGTAATCCATATCCATTGGTTTTCAAATGTTTACGTGAATCTGCAATCTATGCGTTCTTTACTCGTAGCTCTGCTGCAAACATCCCTGTTAACCTCGATTTGGCAAAACGTTTAAAACTTAACCCTGATATGTATTCCGTATCCATTCCATTGGGTGCGACAATCAACATGGGTGGTGCAGCGATCACAATTACAATCATGACATTAGCTGCTGCCCATACACTTGGAATCGTTGTAGATATCCCTACAGCAATTCTCTTATCTGTTATTGCTACTATCGGTGCTTGTGGTGCTTCTGGCGTTGCTGGTGGTTCCCTACTTCTAATTCCTCTTGCTTGTTCTCTATTTGGTATCTCCAATGACATCGCAATGCAAGTTGTAGGTGTAGGCTTCATCATTGGCGTTTTACAAGACTCCACTGAAACAGCACTTAACTCCAGTACAGATATTCTCTTCACTGCTACTGCAGATTATGCGAAACGTGGCTATCACGAAAACTGGAATTAAATATAATTTTACAATCATGCCAAAGACGGTCCTTCGGGACCGTTTTTTTTTGTATTAAAAGGTCCATAATTACTAGATTACTATACGACTTATAAATGTATTCATTGTATAATATAAAGAACATACTTTATAAATCAACATAAGTATCAATATTAATCATATACGTTTATATTAATTACAATCGCCTATATTGATTTTCTTCAATATAGTGTTATAATGGAGTTAATAATAACTATTAACAGATAGCAATAGAAAGGAATCAACATGAAACAATACGATATTATTGTGGTTGGTACAGGTGGTGCAACCATCGTAGCTGACGCTGCGCTAAAAAAAGGCCTTAAAGTGGCCATCATAGAAAAAGGTAAATTCGGTGGCACATGCCTAAATCGCGGTTGTATTCCTACGAAAGTAATGGTTACAGCAGCTAATGCCATTCAAGAGGTAGAAGAGTTCAAAAAAATAGGCGTCAATGTTGGCGATGCAACTATGGATTGGGACACTGTAGCTAAACGTACATGGCATATGATTGACAAGTCTGCAGGCATCTATGATTACTATAACTCTTATGACAACGTAGATGTATATCGCGGTGCTGCAAGTTTTGTGTCCGATAAGGTTATGAATATCCACCTTAACGATGGCTCTGGTATCGTAGAAATCACAGCTCCAACAATTATTCTAGGTACTGGTGGTTATAGTAATGTACCGAATGTACCAGGCCTTCAAGAGGCAGGTTTCCTTACTAGTGAAAGTCTCTTTGGCGATAAATTCCCTAAACAACCATACAAATCCCTTGCAGTACTCGGTGCAGGTCCAATCGGTGTTGAATTCGGTCACGTATTTGCATCCGCTGGCACAGAGGTAACAATTCTTCAACATAATGTACGTTTAGTACCTAAAGAAGACGAAGAGATGTCCGAACATCTTCTTCAAAACTACCGAGCTCGTGGTATTAATGTAATCTTAAACCAAGACACTGTTGAAATCCGTCAAGAAGATGGTCTTAAAGTTGTAGTCACTAAAGATCGTAGCACTGGTGAAGTTACAGAAACTAAGGTAGAAGAAATCCTCGTAGCAGCTGGCATTCGTCCTGCTGTAGAAGAGCTCCACCTCGAAAATACAGGTATTGAAACATGGCCAAAGGGCTGGATTAAAACAAACGAGTTCCTCGAAACATCTGTTGATGGCATCTATGCCTTAGGCGATGTAAATGGTGAACCAGCATTTCGTCATCGTGCGAACTATGAAGCTGATATTATTGCCCACAATCTATACTTTGCTAAAAACGAAGAAGATTTCCGTTGGGCACGTTATGATACATTGCCAAAGGTTACCTTCTCCTACCCTGAAATTGGTAGCGTAGGTCTTACTGAAGCAGAAGCTATCAAAGCTGGTTATAATGTAGGTGTAGGCAAAAACTACTACTCCTCCACAGCTAAAGGCTATGCAATGGGTATCAACCCTGGCGATGTAAATGACGGCTTTGTTAAAATCGTGGTAGACAAAGATACTAATCATATCCTTGGTATGCACGTAACAGGTCCTCAAGCGTCTATCCTCTTCCAACCATATGTAAACCTTATGAACAGTGGTGTAACTCCATTAACAGCAATTAATGAAGAAATCGCTTCTGAACGTACTAAACGCTTACGTGAAAAAGGTATTACTCGCGCTATGGATCCTAAATCCGTTATCACTGTAGGTGAAACTATGAGCCCACATCCGTCCTTAATCGAGGTTATTATGTGGACACAAGCATACTACGAACACCGTTGGCAATAATACTACGAACACCGTTGGCAATAATAAATATATAACCATTATATAAATAAAAGAGCTGAAGATTTTATCTTCAGCTCTTTATTTATAATATCGCTAAATAGATTAACGACCCATATCAATGGTGTTATCCCAAATAATATTTGTTTTACGACCATCGAAACCTTGATCTGGTTCAGGAGGTAATTTACTAGATTTAGATTGACCTACATAAGCCCCTGTTTCAGCATCTACAGTAACTACAGTCTTTTTACCATCTTGATGCATTGTCATATAGTATAGAATCTTGCCTTCATGAGCTTCAATTTTCCAGCCTTTTACGACTGCATCAGCACCAAGTTGTTGTTTTGCAACGCGCTCAGCTTGAGCAGCTTCGATGACTTTATCTTTATTGAAGATTTCGCCGATAACTTTCTTAGGTTTACCACCTTCATCCATATCAGAAGTATTACCAGTGATAACGTCGATTTTCATCTTATATTGATGATATTTACTATAGCCTACTACTTTGTAACCATAGTTCAAATCATTAGAGTTAAGCTCTACAGAATGAAGTGCTGCATTAGGAAAACGGTTTTGGAAAATAGTACCAATTTTACTCATAGTCATAACCATGGATTCCCCTGGTGCACGTTGTACAGAAATATCAGTACTTGTTTCTGGTTTTGTTTTACGTGCATCTGCCACACTAGGTGTAGCAACGGACAATACGCCAACTGCCAATACACCAGTTAATGCCATAGAAATCAACTTTTTATTCATTACATATCCTCCTACTATATACAATGCTTTCACCTATGGTAAAAGCCATCCGTATACTAGAATTATTATAATTTCGTGCTATATGCAACAGCACACAAAACATACATAAATAGATATATTATTTAGACAATATACTATAAACCTTCATTCGATGCAAGTCGATCGTTTACATCAGTCATAAGCAATTTGTAACATGTTGCCACCAAAGGTACGCCAATCAACATGCCAGTAACCCCCATTAAACTACCACCTACGATAACGGCTGCAAATACCCACAAACCAGGTAAACCAACGGAATTACCTACAATCTTAGGATAAATAAAGTTACTTTCAATTTGATGAAGTACCTCTAAGATAATCACATAGATTAATGCATCCATAGGACTAACAGTGAGCAAGATAACTGCGCCTATAACGCCCCCTACATAAATACCTAGCAATGGAATTAATGCAGTAAGGCCAATAACACAGGCAATCGTAGTGGCATATTCAATATTAAATGCCCATAGTGAAATACCAACCATAATGCCTAAAATCAAGGCATCTATGAACTGGCCTACAAAGAAGTTACTGAAGGTTTGAACAGCAACACGTGTGACATAACTAACGCGATTTACCCACTCATCGGATGCATAAGCTCGTAAAATACGTTTGCCTTGCATCATAAGTCGCTCTTTATCGAGCAACATATAAATGGCAAAGATTAAACCTAAACCTATATTCAAAGTCCAAGATAAGGCTGTCCCCATCGCATTAACTAGGTATGTACCTCCCTTTGTGCCCCACTCGCGAGTATATTTAACAATACTTTCACCACTCAAGGTATCCATAAGAGTTTGATTGGAGGCCATTGGAATGGTTTCTGTAAAGTGTTGCATCCATGTTTGGAAATCTGTATACAACTGCGGCGAAGAAGATACGATAATCGACATGGAATGAATCAATTGTGGAATCGCCATGCGAGCAATGAAATACACGATAGCACTGATAGTAACAAAGGATAATACAAGACTTAAAGGTCGTCTAATTTTATCTTTCCAACCAGTTTTACTCTTAGGCCACAGCCAGCGTTCATAACGCACAACGAGAATATCGAGGACAAATGCGATACAAGCACCTACTATAAGTGGAACAAAAGCAGTAATAATGGCATCAATAGCATTGGCTATATCGCTAATACGGAGCGCCATCATGATCATAACGCCAGCCAATATAATGGCCCCTATAAGCGGTTTGTAATATTTAAATCGTTTCATATATAACCTACTTTACTATACTCACAATGCATACATTACCAAAACTTAATGAACATTGTATGACCTACGATTGTATGCAAGTTTAGTATAACACAAAAGTCCACCTTATCACATGCTCGGTCCCCCGATGAACACGAGAGCATGATAGAAGGTGGACTTATTATATGTCTAATCTAAATTAGATTGAAGATTAGCGGTGAATGTAAACGTCTACACGACGGTTTTCAGCTTTACCTGCTGCAGTAGAGTTAGTTGCCACTGGTTTAGTGTCGCCATTAGCGATACCGATGAAACGATCAGCAGATACGCCGTTGTTTACTAAGTATTGAGCTACGTATTGTACGCGGCGTTCGGACAAGCCAACATTGTATTGAGGAGTTGCATCAGTATCAGCATTACCCAACAATTTGATTTGATCTTGAGAGTATTGGTTAGCAGCGTTTACAGCAGCTGTTAAGTTTGGATATTGGTCTGCACGAGCTACATCTTGGTCGGAATCGAAGTAGATAGATTGTACATAGTAATCCAATTTAGGAGTTTTGTATACAGGAGCTTCTACTACAGGAGCTGGAGCTGGAGTGTATACAGGAGCTGGAGCTGGAGTTGCTACAGGAGCTACTGTTTTGTGACCACCAAAACGGTAGGACAAGCCAACTACAGGACCTTGGAAGGAGATATTTTCATTATCTGCATGTTTTGTGTTGATATAACGGTAACCAGCGTTAATATCCAAGTCTTCGTTCACTTTGTAGCCTAAACCAGCTTCCCAAGTGGAAGTTTTCTTAGTACCTACACCAGCTTTACCATAAACTTCTACTTTAGAGCCAAGGTTAGCTTTACCAATTACACCTGCTTGTGCAATGTTGTTAGCTTTAGCGAAGTCATCGCCAGAAATATGAGCATAGCCACCATATACAGCGAAGTTTTTGTTCAAGGATTGAACCAAGTTTACTTCGTGCATTTTGTCGCTATAGCCAATGCCACCCAATTTGTCGTTCAAACCATGGTAACCATATTGAATAGCAGTTTTGTCAGACAAAGCGTATGTCAAACCACCATCAAAGTTCCATTTTGCATCAGCATTGAAATGTTCAGTTTTTGCTTTAGAATGAGCTGCACCAAGATCAACTTGGAATTCGCCTTTGTTGAATTGAGTTTGTGGAGTTGCGCCAGCTACGGATACGCCTACAGCAGCAACTGCCAATAAAGCTAATAATTTTTTGTTCATTATAATTCCCTCCAAAAATAGCCCACAACAATACACAGGGCCTTGGTAATAATATACTTTCATTTTACACAACTTTTCGATAAATTTCAATATCTTTTATGAATTTACCATGAGAATTTCGAATTTTATCTATATTCAGTTGTTATTTCTTTCAAATTCAAAAATACAATTATCTTTATAATATTAGGAATATTAAGGGGCTAATTATCAAAACTAATGATCCTCCCCTTTATTCTTTTAAGATATATCTTATATTTATCTTAGCCTATCTTTAAAATTAAGCGAACAAATAAAAGTAAAAACCGCCTTAGTAAAACTAAGGCGGTTTTCACTTGTTTCTTATATATATCCCTTACATATATACACGAAATCATGGATTTCAGGTCCGATAACACATTCCCCAATGTGTCATTTTTTCCACATTTGGTATTGTACATCAAATAAATTGAATAGGCAAGAAGTTTTTCATAAACTTTTCATAAATTATTCTATTTTTTTCAATATAGCTAGTAATCCTAAATAAAACATTGTAGATTCTATCTATATCAAAGCTATATATCGAACAATTTAAACTTTAGATTTTATATGAAAATTCATCGCATAAATGATATTCAAAATTAATATTTTGAATACTAATCAGTAAGATTAAACAATTTTATGCTGCCATGTACCTCGAACAAATCGGAAATAGGAACAACATAATCGTAAAGACTGATCGAAGCACAACGATAACCATGCGCCTAAAAGGCCTAAGCCAAATGTAATACACAACAGATACGTAATAATAGGTCGTATAATAGCTACACTAACAAGGGAGTATTTCATAATATAATATGTATCCCCCGCTCCTTTTAGTACACCGGAGTATACTTGCTGTAAAGCTTGAGGAAAGGCCGCAATGGCCATAAGCCCCATTAAGGCACCAGCTAACGTAACGACTTCACTTTCACGTGTATATAACTGTACCAATAAATCACCAGGGCCAATAAATATCAAAGCACTTATAAGGCCCACGACCAGTCCGATTCGGGCACCGATTTTACCATAAACACGTGCAATATCTGGTCGTTTATGACCAAGACTCTGTCCCGTATGAGAGGCCCCTGCAAAGCCAAGTCCCATAGCAAAGTAATAGAATATATCCATCAAATTCATACACACATAGTGTGCTGCTAATGGTACCGCCCCTAAGGATGCAACGATCATTGTGTACGTATACATACCAAATCGTTCAAAAAACTGTTCCCCTAATGAGCTACCACCTACGTGGAACATAGTATGCAAAACGGTTCGTTCAAACTTCCACTTTGAAGGATGTCGCAAGGTTAATCCTGTAGTAGTATGTTGTGAAATCGTACGCAGTAATAATAGAGCAATAACGGCACTACTAATCATTGTCGAAACACCGGCGCCCATGACACCGAGTTCAGGAAAGAATCCAATACCATAAATCAAGAAGAAGTTCATTATAGTATTTAAAATATTACCTACTACATTGGACTTAAAAATAACCTTAGTATTGCCATACCCAATAAGGGCGGCCCCTACAATTTGACTAAAGGATTGAAATATTAGACTAATGACAACAAAACGACCATACCAGACAGCCGTTTCTATATAACCATCTTCAGCACCTGTAAAGCGTAAGATATGCTCTAAATTAAAGAAACATATTGCCAATAAAGGTGCATAAATCAAGAAATTCAATAGTATGGACTGCTTAAGAACAGCATTCATACCATCAACTTCACTTTCACCGTGGCGGCGAGCTATAATAGCCGTTACCGCAATCGACAGGGCACGACAGAATATAAGCATCACCATCTCTGGCTGCCCCATAATACCAACTGAGGCAAGTGCAGAGGCACCGAGGGCCCCTACCATGGCTAAATCAATAGCTGTCATAAACTGTAGCATCAAACCTTGTAATGTAGCAGGCCAAGCTATTTTCAAATAATTGCCATACATCTGCTTTGTTGTACCTACAGGACCTAATCGTTCTGTAGCGGGCAACATAGCATCAATGGACAACCATCGTTGTATGCGGTCTAACATAGTAACTCCTATTCATGCAAGATCGTATAAGATTGAGCTATCTATTAGCCCCAATATCTTCTGTATTATATCACAACAATATATGAAAAGTCATTCATATATAATAATTTTATTTAATAATTTATATCAAATTTGCAAAAGAACCTCTTATAGTGTCTGAATATACCCTACCAGGTATTCCAACATATAAGAGGTTCTTTTAATTTTCAGAAAATATTATATCAGTCTATTTTGTGAAATTAATTATCAATTATCAGCCTTTGGATGATAACAATTGACTAACTGCTGCACGCAAGTCTTCTAAGCCTTGTTTAGTTTCAGCTAGTTCTTGACGTTGACGCTCATTTTCAGCTTCCAACGTATTGAGACGAGCCGCTTGATCTGCGATAACAGTTTTTTGTTCACTATTTTCTTTTTTGAGACTAGATACTTCATCTTGCATTACATACACAGAGCTAATAGGGCCTGCTTTGTAACGATCAGGAATATTTTTCTTTTCTGGGCTAGAGCCAAATTTGTGAGTTACACCTGCATTGACCATGTTGCGGTTTGCACCAAGAGATACACCAACGTTGAACATTGTATCTTCATTTGTATAATGTGCAAGACCTAAGGCCGCTGCTGTTTCACCGCGATAGTTACCAACACCAGCCATCACTTGAGTTGGTTCCAATGGGTCATATTGAATTGGTTTCAACGCTGCCATTGCTGCTGCATGCGCACCTACGCGTTGTACCTCACCGGCTACTTGACCAATAGCATCGCCGATTCTAGCATTAGATGCTTTCAACTGACTAACATTAACTGCATCAGTATCATCTGTACCAGGTGCAATACCTTTAAGTTGGTTATTACCATTATTAAGGCCATCCTTAGTCAAGGATACAGGACCTGCATTAGGATTGTTAGGATTTGCACTGCCTGGTGTAATTGTTATGCCATTACCATCTGTGACAGTTGTGTTACCTGCTGCATCTTTAAATGTAGCAGACTTCATATCCTTCAGTTCAGGATTTACTGCATAACTAATTGTTTTACCTGCTTGGCTAACCATCATATTATTGCCAGCTTTGAAAGTAACTGTTTCATCAGTTTTTACTTTTTCAGCTGTTGCAGTTGGTGTGCTGTTAATACCAGAGCCTTCTGTACCAATAGTTGCATTCCATCCAGCATTTTCAACGGCGGATTTAACTTGATCTTCCGTAGCAGCACGGCCAGATGCAATATTATTTGGATCCCAAGTTTTGTTAGTTAATCCTGTAACAACACCATCTTTGCCATTTACTGCAACAGGATTATTACCACCTGTAGTAATAATGCCATCTTTACCATCGATACCTACAGTACCAATTGTAGCCTTGCCATCCTTACCATCAAGAACAATCTTATCGCCAGCTTTTACAGAACCATTTTTGCCATCGATGGCTACAGCATTTGTACCATCACCAGCTTTAATAGTACCATCCGTACCGTTAATCGCTACAGCATTACCATCTTTACCGGCTTTAATAGTACCATTTGTACCATCTACAGTTACAGCCTTAGTTGGGTCCGTGCCTAATGTAACCTTATCATTTAACTTGTTATCGTAAATGATATGACCATCAGCAGCAGTTTTCTTAGTCAATACAATATTGCCTGTAGTGCTGCCCGCACTTTCACCACCATTAGCAGTTAATTCAGTAGTAGAAGCCTTAGTTTTAGCCTCTAATTGACGCACATTGACAGCATCAGTATCATTTGTGCCATCTGCAACATTAACAATTTTGTTATTGCCATTGTCTAGACCGTTCCCAGTCAAGGACACATTATCTTTACCTGCAGTAGTAATAGTTACACCATCTTTAGTAAGAGCTGTGTTATTACCATTGCCATCATCGATAACTGTACTATCTGCTGTAGAAGTATTTGTTTTTGTACCATCCGTAATCTTAGTACCATCTGCAGTTGTTGCTGTAGACTTAGTACCATCTGCTACTGTATTACCAGCTGCAGTAGATGTATTGGTTTGAGTACCCGCAGTTTGTGTAATAGAATCACCATTGATAACCGTTGTGTTATTACCGGTACCGTTGAAGCTTGCAGAGTTCATGTTCACAAGGTCTTTATTCAAGGAATATGTGAAGTCACGCTCATTTTGGTTGATGGTGATATTTTCACCAGCAATCATAGTAACCTTTGCGTCTTTACCTACTTTGGCATCTGATTTAGTACCAGTTTGTTTACCAGATGTAGCAGCATCCTTATCGGCTGTAATTTGCCATGTTTGGTTAGCTGCAGCATCAGCTACTACTTTCAATTGATCTTCGGTAGCAGCACGGCCAGATACAGCATTACCATCCCAAGTCGTATTAGCGAGTCCTGTTACATGGTTATTGGTACCATCTACTGTAACGCCACCAATATTAGCAGCTTTACCTGTAATAGTACCAGTAGTACCATCTAACGTTACCGCCTTATTACCACCTGTTGTAATTGTATTATTTACACCATCAATAGCTGCACTACCAATAGTAGCTTTACCAGCTGTACCATCAATAACAATAGCATTAGCACCAGTACCAAATGTCAATCTATCATTAAGTTTTACATTATATACTGTATGACCATCTGCAGCAGTTGTAGATGTTAATTTTACATTACCAGTTGTTGCGTTAGCTGCTTCATCATCATTAGCAGTGATTTCTGTTTTAGATGCTTTTTTAGCTGCATTAATAGCATCTGCTACATTCTTAGCTGTTGCCACACCATCAGTAGCAGGGCCTGTAATAGTGCCATCTGTACCAGCTGTAATAGCCGCTGTTTTTACATCATATTTAACAACGCCTGCATTATCGATAGTAGCAGTTGTTAACGTGCCATCTTTAAAGTTCAAGCCATCAGCCAAGGATACTTGTTTAGCTGTACCATCATTTGCTTTATAAGACAATTTAGTCTTCGTAGCAACTTTAGTACCGTCAATAGTTACCTTGTAATCCTTAGTTGTACCATCTGCACTTGGAGTACCTGTAACAGTCAACGGATTATCCGCATCAGTTGTATCAGTACTTACTGTAACTGCACTTACAGCAGATTTCTTAACCTCTGCTTCAGATACTTTTACAGTTAAGTTTTTACCATCTGCATCAGTTGTTACGTATTTACCGTCACCTTTGATGCCCAATGTATCATCTTTAAGATTTACTACACCGGCAGATGTATTAGTATCGCCAGCAAATTTCAAGTTAATAGCATCAGTGCTTGCTTTAGCAGCCTTATTAATAGCATCTGCTACATTTTTAGCTGTTGCCAAGCCATCATCACCAGTTACAGATGCGGCACCTGTTGTGGCATTGCTATCGATAGTAGCACGTTTTGTAGAAACCTCTACAGTATTGCCATTCATCTTTGTAGATACAAAGTCGCCTGTAGCACCTTTTACATTGAACGCTACATCACCATCTTTTAAGGATTGGCTAGATACAGTACCACTGTCTGCACCAAGAGAAACCTTACGGTTTACAGCAGCTGCAGAGTCATTAATCTTCGCCTTAGTGTCGTCGTTGATATCGAATGTTACTTTACCGTCATTATCTACAGTGGCTTTAGTCATTGTACCATCCACAAAGTCTAGACCTTTGGATAATTTAACTGTTTTAGCATCTGTATCAGCAGCGGTATTAGCACGGTATGTTAAATCCTGTGCAGCTACAGTGTCTTTCAACTGTTTTACATTTACTGCATCAGTATCAGCTGTACCTTCAGCAACCTCTTGAATCTTATTGCCACCAGCATTGATTTCATCAAGACTAAACTGAACCATTTTACCTGCTGCACTTTGGAATGCCATGCCTTGAGCACTACCTTGAGCAAAATTCCCATCTTCATCATTAAACATGAGATTTCTAGAATCAAGAGAGCTGCTATTAGGTCCGGCTTGTAAAGATAAACTACCAACATCTAAATAAGTATTTGCTGTATTCGGTTGATTTACATCAATACCATTATTGATTCTAATACCATCACGATCAATTTGTGTATAATTACCTACAGCTGGATCACCAAACTTACCGCTAGCATTAATTGCATCAAACTTGATTGTCTCACCCACACCATTTTCAAGAGAAATAGAGTTTAATTTCTTAAGATCTTTATTTAATGTGGTAGCGATATTTTTGCCAGTTTGGGTAACTGTAATATTGTTACCACCAGTAAAGTCTACAGTATCTCCACCGGCTACAGTTGTCGGTGTATTACCATTAGCAGATAGTTTCCATGCTGCACCATCTTTAGCTTGGCTAGCCGCTTTGTTAATAGCATCGGCCACGTTCTTAGCAGTTGCTAAGCCATCATCACCTGTAACAGAGGCAGTACCTGTAGCATCACTGTTGATAGTGGAACGTTTTGTAGAAACTTCTACAGTGTCGCCATTCATCTTCGTAGAAATGAAGTCACCAGTCGCACCTTTTACATTAAATGCTACATCGCCATCTTTTAAGGATTGACTAGATGCTGTGCCGCTATCTGCACCAAGAGAAATATTACGAGCAACTGCAACGGAAGAGTTATCTACTTTAGTTTTAGTATCTGCATCTAAACCAACTGTAACAGTTTGACCATTTACAGTGGCTGTCACACCATTTGTACCAGCCACATTAAGTTTTTGGTTTTTAAGATCAATAGTACCGTTATTTGTACCATCTGTAATATTTAAGTTTTGAGACAAGTTAGCAACAGCTTGCTTAACATCACCAATATTTGCTGCATTGGAATCAGTTGTACCACCACTAGCAACATTAGTAATTGTTTTGTTACCTCCGTTGATACCATCAGTTTTATCAATGGAGATACCACCTACCGTTACTTTATCTGTTGTAATGCCAGTACCTGTAATAGCAGTAGTACCATTTGTTAAACCAGATGTGTTCATTACTGTATTGCCAGCTGTAATAGAATCTACTGCAAGATCTTTCTTCGTAGCTACAGTGATTTTCTTTTTATCTGTACCATCTTGGGTAATCAAGATATTATCGCCATTGATAAGATCTACTGTGTCCCCACCTTGTACAGTTGTTTTATCAGTTGTGCTGGAATTTGTTGTAAGATTCCATGCCGCACCAGCTTTAGCTGCATCAGCTGCTTTATTGATAGCATCTGCTACATTTTTAGATGTTGCTAAGCCATCATCGCCTGTTACAGATGCTGCACCTGTATTGGCATCGCTAGTAATAGCTGCACGTTTAGTGGAAATTTCAACAGTGTTACCATTCATCTTCGTAGATACTAAGTCACCTGTCGCACCTTTCACATTGAATGCCACATCACCATCTTTTAAGGATTGGCTAGATGCTGTGCCGCTATCTGCACCAAGAGAGATGTTACGAGCTACTGCTGTGGACGCATTATCTACTTTAGTTTTTGTAGCTGCATCAAGACCTACTGTAACAGTTTGGCCATTTACAGTTGTAGACACACCATTAGTACCGGAAACAGTAAGTTTTTGATTCTTAAGATTTACAGTACCGTCTGTAGCACCATCAGAAACAGTAAGATTTTGAGACAAGCCATCTACAGCTTTATTGATAGAATCTGCTACATTTTTAGCAGTCGCTAACCCATCTGTAGGGCTATTTACTTTAGCTTTACCATCAGCATCATTAGTAATAGTTTCTGTGGCAGTAGAAATTGTTACAGTACCATTTGTACCTACAGTTGCTTTTGTAAAAGTACCATCTGTAAAGTTTAATCCATTCGCCAAGGACACTTTGTTTGCATTAGCACCATTAGCTTTGTATGTCAATTGTGTTTGATTAGCTAGCTTAGTAGTATCGATACCAATAGCATAATCCTTGGAGTTAGTACCCGCTGTTGGTGTAATTGTAATAGGATTATCCGCCGTATTAGCCTTGCTAACAGTTACTGCGCCTACAGCTAAATCTTTTACTTTAGCAGAATCAACAGCTACTTGTACACCTGTAGTAGAAGCCTTAGTAGTAACTAGATTGCCATCACCAACTACTTTAAAGGTTGCATCACCGTCTTTTAGATACTTAAGACCTGTAGATCCTGTATCACCGGTTAAACTAATACCTTTAGTCGTAGCATTTACCGTATTCTTGTCTAGACCAACAACAAGACTACCATTATTCGTACCCAATAAATCAGTTCTAATACCATTAGCACCAATTACTTTTAGTGGACTTTCACTAAGCTTAACAGTACCAGTTTTAGAATTTGTATCTAGTTTTAATGTAACAGCATCTACAGCATTCTTTACATCTGTAATATTGGCTGCATTAGTACCTACATTACCACCGCTAGAAACGTTGGTAATTTGTTGACCACCTGCACTAATACCATCTGTACCAAACTTGACAGTTCTTGTACCATTTTTTGCAGTTAACCCATCACCAGAAATGGTTACATTTTTAGCACTAGAAGGTAACCCCATTTGTAGTGTTGTATTACTTAATACATTATTGCCTGCTTTAAATGAATCGCCAGTAAATGATCTACCTGTTACAGCACCGTTTGAACCATCTAGAGTAATTTGATTACCACCAGAAGAAACCGTAACAGATTTATTTGCTTTCACAGTATCTACAGTAATCGCCTTATTCAAAGAAGTAGTAATTTTTTTGCCACTACGCGTTACTGTAATATTGTTGTCCCCACCAAAGATTACAGTATCTGATTTATTGATTACTTCAGGCGCTGTAGAAGTATTCTCAGCAGCTAATTTCCAATGATATGCATTGGCAGAAATAGCTTTATTGATAGCATCTGCTACATTTTTAGAATCAGCCATGCCTGTAGCATTTGCAGAAGCTTGACCATTTGTGACATCAATATTTTGTGTTTTGCCAGAAATTGTAAGGTTTTGACCGCTGGCAGCTGTTGTAATATATGTATTATCGCCCTTAAGTCCTAATGTACTATTTGCGATATTCACATTGCCCGTATTTACATTACCAGAGAATGCAAGGTTAACACTCTTTAATTGGGCTACGTTAACTGCATCTGTATCTTTTGTGCCCGCTGCAAGACCTGTAAGTTGACGTGTTACAGTAGTACCATTACCAATAGAAACGGCACCAGTTGTACTAGTAAGTACATTGCCAGTTAAACCAGAATAATTATCTGTACGGTTTGTATTAGGATTATAACCTTTATTAGTAATACCACCTATTACATTAGCAACTGAATCTCGACCTAAAGCAACACCACCATCAACGGTAGCTCTAGAATCAGGACCAATAGCAACAGATTTAACTGCACTTGCATTAGCTCCAGTACCAATAGCAATAGAATGTTGAGATGTGGAGTTAACGCGACTACCTATGGCAATTGATTCTAAACCATTAGCTGTCGTAGCAGCGCCGATTGCAAGAGCTTTATTGCCTGTAGCTTTCGTTGGAGTAGATCCATAAGAACCAATGGCAATAGTTCCATCACTATTTGCTGAAGCACTACCACCTAACGCTACAGAATTATCACCATCAGCCGTTACATTCATCCCCATAGCAACACTATTAAATTTATTAGACTTAGCCGCTTGACCAACTGCAACACCGCCTAACGCAGCCGTAGTTCTATTAGTACCTACAGCAACACCATTTTTACCTATTGCAGATGATAGATGACCTACCGCAAGGGAATTTTCTCCCGTAGCAGTAGTTTGCATACCAACAGCAGTAGCCGATGTAGCACTAGCTGTAGATAAAATACCTAAAACTGTTGAAGACGCGCCTGTAGACGTATTCTTTCTGCCTACTGCTACCGCACCTTCACCGGTAGCTTGAGATTCAGAACCAACAGCTAGAGAATTAGATGTTTTAGCATTTGTCTTATAACCAATACTTACACCTGCACCCCCATCTGCCTTAGCAGCAGTACCAATAGCTACGCTATACCCACCAGAAGCAACAGCATAATTATTAAATTGATCGGATGATGCGCCACCAATAGCAACATCGCCAGCATTAGTTGCTTGTGCATATGTACCACCTGCAAAAGCGCCAAAGCCAGTCGCCTGAGTAGCACTACCAATAGCAGTACCACGAACACTAGAATTCGCGATTAGGCCTAAGGATACACCACCTCTGCCAGTCGCATGAGCACCAGCACCAATAGCTACAGCTGGTTGAGCTGGATCAGCATATTGTGAATTAGCTATTGCTCTGTAACCGATAGCAATAGATTGATGACTGTTGGACTGGGATTCATTACCGATAGCAAGACCATTAGTTAAGTTTGAATACATTTTAGTACCGCCCTCAATAGTTCCAGTCGGTCTATCTGCTGCAGTTACATCTGCAACTACACCAACTTGCATTGCCAAGGCAGCTAAGATACTTGCTACTACAATTTTCTTTTTCCCTGTTTTATTTTTTGCCATTTCAGATACTACAACGTAGCACTGTTTGGACTTAGACCAAATTACTTTAAATATTTTATTCATATGTTTTCCTCTTCTAAATTACTAACCCTCAACTATATGAATCATATGTTCCACACTTCTCTCAGTCTGGAAATAATGAAAGCTACGCAGACTTTCATTTATAAAACCTATCTTTAATTTTACCATAATTCATCTAATCTTCTCAATTTAAAAGTGTATTTTTTGGATATTTACTATTATCTCAATTATGCATAGAGCATGCTTAAACACGCAGTATCATCATAATTCATTTATAATTCACCTTAATTAGTTGCATGTATTTAGTATTTTTATACGTTTTATTGAGAACGACAAAATTAAAGAGTGTATTATAAAAGTAGTCCATTTTTTCTAAAATATGCACCATTTATGCAGTATATTCTGTTTAATTGATTATTTTATTAATCATTAAACTATAATTTTCAGACTATTTTATTTTTCAGATATAGCTTTAATAAACTATTTTTGTTTTCATACTAAAAAGAGCCTCCTCTTTCGAGGAAGGCTCTTTCTAGTTTTACATATCCATTCACGGGATATACATAGTTCTAACTATATGTACAATATGACTATGCTTTATTTGCCAATAATTGGTTAACTGCTGCTTTCAACGCATCAATTTCAGATTGTTGTTGTTCAAGCTTGGATTTATACTCTTCATTTTGGGAACGCAAGTGACTTACTTCATCTTGCATTACGTAGATAGAGCTGATAGGACCAGCTTTATAACGTTCTGGAATCGCATCTTTTCTATCACGGCTACCACCAAATTTATGAGTTACACCAGCATTAATCATGTTATGGCTAGAACCAAGTGTAACACCAACATTGAACATAGTATCTTCAGTTTTGTAATGAGCAAGACCGATTGCACCAGCTGTTTCACCACGGTAGTTACCAATACCAGCCATGATTTGTGTTGGTTCCAATGGATCGTATTGGATTGGTTTCAACGCTGCCATAGCTGCCGCATGAGCACCAACACGTTGTGTTTCAACGCCTACGCGATTAATAGCTTCTTGTAAGCCTGCTTGTGCGCCTTTCAATTGACTAACGTTTACTGCATCTGTGTCAGCTGTACCAGGTGCTACACCATGAATTTGGTTGCCACCATTGTTCAAGCCGTCTACAGTAAGGGATACAGGGCTAGCTGCAGCGTTTGCAGGGTTAATAGTCATGCCTGCACCATTAACTGTTGTAGCGTTACCAGCTGCATCTTTTACAGTTGTACCAGCAGGAGTGATCTTAGTGGATGGACCATTTTCATCACCTACAGTTACACTGTTAAGACCTTTCACGGCTTTAGCTAGGCTATATGTGAAAGTAGTACCGTCTTGTTTAACTTCAAGATTATCACCAGCTTGGAATTTAACAGTATCGCCACCTTGTACTTTTTCAACAGTACCACCAGCTGCAGTTACATTCCATGCAGATAGATCTTTAACTTGTTGTTTACCAGCATCTGTTAAGTTGCTCAAATCTTGATTTGCTGCATTATCGATTTTTGCTTTAGTAAAATCATCGATTTTAACAGTTACATCTTCACCATCAGCTACAGTTGTTAAACCGTTTTCGCCTTTGATGTTGAATTTCACATCGCCTGTACTCAAGGATTTTTCATCAGTAGAACCAGTGTTACCACCTAAGGAAATCTTACGACCGATAGCTTCTGTGTTTTTATCAATCTGAGCTTTGTTTTTCGCAATATTATCAGTATTTTTACCAATGTTAGTTTTATTTTCCGCTACTTGATCATCAACTGCTTTTAATTGATCTTCAGTTGCTGCACGACCACTTACAGGTTGTGTTACACCTGGAGTCCAAGTTTTATTAGTCAAGCCAGTTACTTCTGGAGTTTCTACACCATCAGTTGCTTTTACTTTAGGTGCTGTAATTGTTTGATTTGCAGTTACAGTATCGAATGTTACATCTTTCTTAGTTGCAATTGTGAAGTCTTTACCATTTTGAGTAATGGAGATGTTATCACCATCGATGAACTTAACTGTGTTACCACCTTCAACTTTTTCAGCAGTACCATTGTTAGCCACTACATTCCATGCGGATAAATCTTTAACTTGTTGTTTACCAGCATCTGTTAAGTTGCTCAAATCAGTATTTGCTGCGTTGTTGATTTTGTTTGCAGTATCATCATCTAACTTAACAGTTACATCATCACCATTAGCTTCAGTAACGATACCGTTTTGACCTTTAATATTGAATTTCACATCGCCTGTGCTCAAGGATTTCTCATCAGTAGAACCAGTGTCACCACCTAAGGAGATTTTACGAGCGATTGCTGTTGTATTTTTGTCAATATTATCTTTATTTGTTTTAATATCGCCAGCATTTTTATCGATAGCAGTTTTGTTATCAGCAATATTTTTCTTGTTCTTAGCTACTTCATCATCAACTGCTTTCAATTGATCTTCAGTCGCAGCACGACCAGATACAGGTTGTGTTACACCTGGATTCCAAGTAGTATTTGTTAAACCACTCACTTCAGGAGCTGTAATTTTTTGATTTGCTGTAACGTTGTCAAATGTTACATCTTTCTTTGTGGCAACAGTGAACTCTTTACCATTTTGTGTAATGGTAACATTATCACCATCGATGAATTTAACTGTATCGCCACCTTGAACCTTTTCAGCAGTACCATTGTTAGCTACTACATTCCAAGCTGCTAAATCTTTAACTTGTTGTTTACCATCTGGAGTTAAATTGCTCAAATCACGGTTTGCTGCATTATCGATTTTATCTTTTGTAGCATCGTCCAATTTAACAGTTACATCTACGCCATTAGCTGCAGTAGTAATGCCATTTTCACCTTTAATGTTGAACTTTACATCACCTGTGCTCAAAGATTTTTTATCTGTATCACCATCATCACTACCTAAGGAGATATTACGAGCAATAGCCGTTGTATTTTGGTCAATTTTATCTTTGTTTGCAGCAATTTCTCTTGCATTGTTTGCAATATCGCCAGCATTTTTAGCAATATTTGTTTTGTTTGTTGCAATATCACCAGCATTTTTAGCAATATTTGTTTTGTTTGTTGCAATATCACCAGCATTTTGAGTGATATTGTCTTTATTAGCTTGAACTTGATCGTCAACCACTTTCAACTGATCTTCTGTGGCCGCACGACCAGATACTGGTTGTGTTTGACCTGGAACCCAAGTTTTATTAGTTAAACCAGTTACTTGAGGCGTTTCCACACCAGTTGTAGCTTTAACTTTTGGAGCTGTAATAGTGTCGTTAGCCGTTACCGTATTGAATGTTACATCTGGCTTAGTAGCGAATGTGAAGTCTTTACCAGATTGCGTAATGAGAATATTATCACCATTAATGTACTTAACAGTGTCGCCACCTAATACTTTTTCTGCAGTACCATTATTAGCCACTACATTCCAAGCCGCTAAATCTTTAACTTGCTTTTTACCATCTGGAGTCAAGTTGCTCAAATCTTGGTCAGCAGCGTTATCAATTTTTGCTTTAGTAGTATCATCAAGTTTAACTGTTACATTATCATCCTTAGCTTCAGTAGTAAGGCCGTTTTCACCCTTAATATTGAATTTCACATCAGCTGTACTTAAAGATTTTTCAGTCGTAGTACCAGTGTTACCACCTAAGGAGATTTTACGAGCGATTGCTGTTGTATTTTTATCGATTGCTGTTTTATTATTAGCAATATTTTGTTTATTAGTAGCTACTTGATCATCAACTGCTTTCAATTGATCTTCTGTAGCCGCGCGACCAGGTACAGGTGCTGTTTGACCTGGAGTCCAATCTCTATTAGTTAAGCCTGTTACTTGAGGTGTTACTACGCCTGTTGTAGCGTTCACAGTTGGAGCTGTAATTGCTTGCGTAGCTGTTATGTTATCAAATGTAACATCTTTCTTTGTGGCAATTGTAAAGTTTTTACCAGCTTGTGTAATTTCGATGTTATCACCATCGATGAACTTAACAGTGTCGCCACCTTTAACATCTTCAGCAGTACCACTGTTAGCAACCACTTTCCAAGCAGCTAGATCTTTAACCTTTTGCTCACCGGCTGGAGTCAAATTGCTCAAATCTTTGTCAGCAGCGTTATCGATTTTATCTTTAGTAGTATCATCAAGTTTAACAGTTACATCATCGCCAGAAGCAACCGTAGTTAAACCATTAGCACCTTTAACATTGAATTTTACATCGCCTGCGCTCAAAGATTTCTCTGCAGTAGAACCACTATTACCACCTAAGGAAATTTTACGAGCAATTGCAGCTTTGTTAGCATCTGCTTTAGCGTCTGTTTTCTTCAATTGAGATACATTGACAGCATCTTTATCTGCTACACCATCAGCTACGTTAGTAACTTTCATGTCGCCTGCATTGATGCCTTTGTCGCCATCAATTTTTACAGTTGGATTACCTGCAGCATTGTTGAAAGATGCACTGTTCAAGCCAGTAAGCTCTTTCTTCAAGGACACAGAGATATTTTTATCATTTCTAGCAACAGTAATGTTATCATCGCCAGAGAAATCTACTTTATTACCTTTTTCAACGGTTGCTGTTGTCGCTTCACCATTTGCAGATAAGTTCCAGCTAGAAGAGCTATTAGCAACTGCTTGATTAATTGCATCAGCTACGTTTCTAGCATCTGCCATACCTGCAGTTGCAGAAGCAACACCATTAGTTACAGTAATATCTTGTTTTTTACCAGCAATTGTAATTTTCTTGCCATTAGCTGTAGTTGTAATATATGTATCGTCACCATTTACAGCTAATTTACTGTTAGCAAGGTTTACGTCACCACTACCAGTGTCGCCTGTGAAAGCAAGGTTTACACTCTTCAATTGTGCTACGTTGACTGCATCTGTATCAGCCGTACCAGCAGCTACATAGTTAATTTGACGAGTTTGACCTGTTGTACCAACAGCAACACCACCCAATGTAGATGTTAACGTTGCACCAGTTAAGTTAGCATATGTATCAGTACGACCAGTATTAGCATTATAACCTGCTACACCAGCTGCAGTACTAGCAACAGACTTAGAACCTATTGCAACGCCATCAGCAGTTGTAGCACTAGCACCATCACCAATAGCAATCGATTTAGCTGCACTTGCGTTAGATCTAGTACCGATAGCAATACCATCATTCTCTGATACTGAGCTTTTTCTACCAATAGCAATACCATTATCTGCAGTGGAAGAGCTTTCTCCGCCAATAGCAATACTATAATCTTTAGTTGCATTGGCTAACATACCGATACCAACACCTGCAGTTCCACCGACCTTTGTCCTATTTCCCAATGCAGTAGAGGATGCACCAGATGCAGCAGTACCATGACCAATTGCGGTAGACTCAATATTGGAAGCTATCGCATCAGCCCCAAAAGCACTGGCATTGCCATCTGTTGCCTTAGCACCATGACCAACTGCCACAGTATCATCCTGGGACGCAATGGAGTTAGCACCTAACGCTGTAGCATTTGCCGATGTAGCTTGTGCTGATAACCCCAATGCAACTGTAGATCGACCTGTTGTATTAGCACCGTCACCAATAGCTACAGAGCTTGTTGCAGCATTATCTGTAGATGCGTTAGGGCCAATAGCAATAGAGTTATTAGCTTTTGCACCAGTATTATCTTTATTAGGAGTATCAGTAGAATTAATAGATACATACTTATATGCAATTTGATCTGCGATAGCAGCTAACTGAGAACCATTGATCGCATCCGTAGAAGTAGCACTTACTTCACCAGGAGCTACGTTTTTCAACTGACGCTCAAAACCTTTTGAACCGAAGGATACAATATCACCTGGCAAAGTATCTTTGCCACCTTCCCAAGAAGCAACTACACCACTTGGCAATGTATAGCTAGTTTGTTTTGTACCAGCTAAATCGGTAGTAGAACCACCACCTAATGCAACAGAGTTATCACGATTTGCTTTCGCACCTGTACCAATAGCGATGGCATTTGTTACAGATGTATTATCTGCAGCACTTGTATTAACACCTGTCAAAGCACCAGCAATACGATTTTTAGAGTCAGCGCCAGTACCAATAGCAATACCAGCATTACCAGATTGCCCTTTTGTACCCACTGTGATACCGATATGGTCTGCTGTAGCATTATTATAATCACGCCACTTAATTTCATACCCTGTTAAAGCTTTAACCGCATCAGAAACAGTAGCGACAGCAGCTTTCCCTGTAGTAATATCAGTATAAACTGCTCTAGTAGACGTCATTCTATCAGCATCGTCACCGCCAATAACAATAGAAGAGTGACCAAAGGCTTTAGTATTACCACCAATAGCAATAGCTTGGTCACCTATAACGGTAGCCCCTTGCCCCGGTAATGCACCACCACCAATGGCAATACCTTGTGAAAATGAAGTACCAGCTTCGTTTACCGCCGCACCAGTACCAATAGCAATCGCAGTACCACCATTTGCAATTGAATTTTTACCTATAGCAACACTTGGTGTATTACCATATAGACCTTTTGAATAAGCATTTTGACCAATAGCAATCCCACCACCAGCAGTTTCTGTTTTTGCAGCAGTACCAATTGCAACAACATCACTATTAGAAGCTTTTACATTTGTACCTAAACCAACTGCATTTACACCTGTAACACTAGCATTGCTACCTAAACCGACTGCATTAGCACCTGTAACACTAGCACTGCTACCTAAACCGACTGCATTAGCACCTGTAACACTAGCACCGATACCTAAACCGACTGCATTGCCACCTGTAACACTAGCATTGCTACCTAAACCAACTGTATTGGCACCTGTAACAGTAGCACCGTTACCAAAGGCAACAGCAGTTGCATTAGCTCCGGTAGGTACATCATTTACAGCCAATGCCACATTAGCATTAGTCATAGCCAATGCTGTAAAGATACCAGCTACTACGATTTTCTTTTTACCACTATTGTTCTTAGCGAATTCAGATACTACTACGTAGCAATTTTTGGATTTGTTCCAAACCACTTTAAAGATTTTGTTCATTGTTTTCTCCTTTAAACTACTATAAAGCTCTCAAACTTCTATATAACAAATAATCTCAATTTCAAGTTTTTCGATATAGTGAGTATACCAAATTTTTCGATATGCTTGCAACCCCTTTTCACTAATATTTCATTTTTGGAATAACTATTGCAAATACAGCAACAACATGATTCCTTTAACTCCCTTATAAAATAAAACCTAATAATTGGGGTGATTTTATACCATAATTTAGAAGAGAAGATGAATTTAAACTCACATTTTAACTTTTCTCATATAAATATAATTGATAAATTATAAAAATAACGGTCAAAACGCCTTATATATCTATACTCTAATAGCCCCACCTGTTTTACAGTACTATATTTCATTAAATTTTTATAAATTAGCATTTCAGTTAAATGGAGATAAATAGGCAGCCCAAAATCATAACCACCCGTAGAACGGGTGGTTTGCTCTGACCCTATAAGGGTCTTTCTCTAGTG
>OLNK01000920.1_pt1 | contig 26935 bp, 20 predicted proteins | sample 1672791 | NCBI WGS metagenome assembly OLNK01 (sample SAMEA3136724, study PRJEB25190) | human gut metagenome | biome: human gut; feature: human-associated habitat; material: faeces | place: Austria | collected 2013 | reverse complement strand
CCACCGGCACCATCACGAGCAAAAGTCTTTCCAGGCAAAGAGAATGTGCATCGCCCTTCAGCAGTATCTCGCTCTTCCAACCCGTCTAATAGGCAGAAATCAAACAGCATATCAAAATCTGCTGCCAAGTTAGAATCTTCACACAATAGTTTTAAATAATCCATATTCTTCCCTCTTATTGATTCTCTCATCTCTCTATTTCATCTATTATTTTCTCGTAATTCTAATAATGCAGAAACTTCATCCATGTCGAGATTAAACATATTACTTTCAAGATCAATTGGCTCAAAATAGTAGCGAACCGTATCTGCACCAAATTCATCGTTCAATTTCGCCCATTCTGCCCCTGAAAGCACGGTAAAGCCGAGCGTATCGTTTCCAAGGCTTTCAGCAAACCAACGCACCTCATAGTCAGGCTTAACGAAGTCATTGAAATATTTGATGGTCACATCTCGATCTTGTTCATCGCCATAAGGAATTTGTAGCTCTTTGTTGCCATTCTTCAATACAATATCGTCACCATAGGGCTTGCCATTACTAACCGTTTGAATATCGATAGGCTCATCCATCATATCATTAAAATAGTTCACCACATCTTCGTCATACTCGCGCCAGTCAATCCAGATGATAGCTTCGGAATCAAATAAATCATTTAGATCCATATCATGACTAAAGAAATCTTTGACTAGATTATACATACCTTCCATCGTCTCTCTCCTGTTTATTATTTATATTGAAAGTTAAGCCTTGCCATACTAACATCCAATAGACTCTCTGCTTAGCTCAGCTATACAAACAGCTCCATTGCTAACAAGTACGCTAAAGCGTTTCATATATAACATCTTGTCGAGCCGTAAAGTTTTCATCAAAAGATACTAATACATATAGTTGTCCCGCGATCGATTCGCCCACATCATAACCTAGTGCAAATGCTCCATAGCAGCCGGATGTATCTAACATAATATCTGTTAGTTTTAGCACCACAGGATCATCTGGAGGCATCTCCTTTTGGATGATTTTCTGTGCCACTCGGTCTAATTCATCTAATTTAGCATATAACTGTGGCCAAAATGTTAGTGAAAGCATCTCGTCCTCTGTATAACCAGAGCAGCTAATATTGAGGCTATTGAAGGCTTGTCCTACATTTTCTACTTGAGTCTTTACTGTATCCTCTACAAGATTTTTTACTTGAGTCTCTATTGTATGATTTTCGTGATTTGCGACTCCATCGGCCACTAATTGACGGGCTACAAAGTAAACGCCATGCGGTTCTACAGTCCAGCTTTCAACGTTCCATAATGTCATTAATTCAGATTTTATCATTATGATACCCCACTAGTTCGCCACACTCCACTAGTTCATTATCCTGCAATATCCGCACTAACAGGGTTCCCATCCGCATCAATATTGGCTATGATGCAGTGTCCCCAGAAAATATCGTCATCGTCATAATAGACCTCTATAGTGCCATCATTGCGGAACGCCAATTCGCCCATAGTAATACGCTTGGCAAATACGTCCGCCGTAATCGGATCTTGGTCGTCGTTGTCTAGCCAATCATTAGCAAGATCTAGCAATGTTTCACTAATATATGCACTAATTCGTTGTTCAAATTCTTTGAAATTATCGATTTTATTGAAAGCCTCCAATGCCACAGTGCAGCTTTCATCAGAACCCTCGTCCACATCAAGAGTGAATGCATAATCATCAATTCTCGCTGTGTAATATTGATACTCTCGATTTAACAGGAAGTCACCCCTGTCAGTATGAAGGTATTTAGGGGTTTTCAAATACGCCGACAACGCCTCTAATTCGCTATGTTTAGCGTGCTCCTCTAACACCTCGAGCACATAATAGCGATTATTCCAAGAGGGACGCATATAGCCTAAATCCTCTAAGGGCTTAGCTTTCTTAACTAATAATTTATAGACACCATGGGGCTCAAAAGAATAACCCCATCGATCATCAAGGCCCTCAATAATCCACGTCAAAATGCCTTCGCTACGGTCAAGCACGCCAGTTCGAGTATCTAGGATAGCATCGGTAGACACCAGTGGTCTATGGTACTTATCTAAATAAGGACTAGCCCCATTTGCATCGCTACGCGGCAATGCATAGATTTCAAACACTTCCGGCTCAAACTCGGCTTCATATTCTGGTAGACGTACAATACTCATATGACTCTCTCCTATTCATCACATTTATACAGTGCAAACTGTTTACAGTTAAGAATTACGACCTTTTATAGATACTGCCACATTATAATCGTGCCACTACATCATAATTTCGTTACATCATAAACGTTCAGCTACATCGATTCTATGTAATAATTCTTTCGCTAGTTCTTGGGCTCTTTTAAATTCCTCATTTGAAAGTACCATGAGCACCAAACTATCTGTGCCGATGTCCATGCCTACTAACTTATGGTTTTTCCACGTGGAATTAAAATGTGCGCACCAGTCCCCAATACATTGACTGTCATCAAATGCGGCTGTATCAATAGATACATCTCCAGTTAAATTTTCATCAGTAGATAAATTTTTATTATGGATTAACTTCTGCACATTATAAAGAAAATCCTCTAATTCGATTTTCAAAGATAACTCTACAGCACGACCAGTAGATAGCAACTTCTCATAGAGATTCCACCAGCTATCTTCTAGTTCTTCCATGGAATGTAACTTTGCCTTGGACATGAATGATTTGGCTTGTTTAGCATCGCCTAGCAACAACGTTGCTAACTCTGTAAATGTAGATCGCATCTGATTGATATCTAGATACGCTACTTCTACACACAAACTACAATCAGGTACTCTGCGTTTTTTCACAAAAGCCCGCATCATCTTCACTGCGTCAGGATAGCTTACATCAGCCATACGATAGGTCTTTCCATCTATATCTAAGAATATATCTACGGCATCCTGCGTTTTACCTACACGTGCTTTCATGGCAGTACATCCATCAATAGCATGAGGTGGATATAGTTCCACATACATGAAATAACCATCACGCATAGCCTGTAGAGTATTATCTATACCTATGATGTTAAAACCATTCCGATTATAATCGGGACTCTTCATGCGCCACTCTTCGTAATTGTCGAAAAGTTTTTCTTGAATCCAATTGTTAAAATTCATAAGGATATACCTTTATATAACTACTTTTTACAAATACACTATTTTATCTAATTATATCATTGTTTATAAATTAAATAGCATGATTTATAAGTACCTTAAATAACAAAATATAAACACAAAAATAGGGATGCGAACATGTCGCATCCCTATTTTATTGGATTATAAGCCTAATTTTTCCATAACCATTGCCAATTTAGCTTTAGTTTCTTCATTTTCTTGTTTAATTCTTGCATTTTCTTCTTTCAATGCAGTAATTTCATCATTCATTACGTATATAGAGCTAATTGGGCCACCTTTATAACGTTCAGGAATTGCTTTTTTAGCTGTGGATGAACCTACTTTTTTAGTTACCCCAACATTGAACATGTTATTTTGATCGTCAAGAGTTACACCAGCATGGAGCATAGTACTTTCATCAGTGAAATGAGCCACACCAACTGCTACAGCAGATTTATTATGATAATGACCATATGCAGCCATGATTTGAGTTGGTTCCAATGGATCGTATTGAATTGGTTTCAAACCAGCCAATGCTGCTGCATTTGCACCAGTTGTATTTATTTTGCTATCCAAACCATTAAACGCACTGTTTACACCACTCAAAGCAGCTTGTACTTGGCCTACAGTTGCTGCATCATTAGCAGATGTTCCAGGTGCTACATTATGGATTTGATTACCTCCATTATTCAAGCCATCAGCAGATAGGGATACAGTCTTACCTGGATTTGTAGGGCTAGAAGCACCAGTGATAGTTACACCACTACCATTAGTTACAGTTGTATTTCCAGCTGCATCTGTAGTTGTTACATTTGTAACAGAGATGGAGTCTTTAAGTGCAACATTAAATACTTTACCAATTGTAGCTGTATCTAGTGATTCCGTAACTTTGATATTGTCACCTTCGTTAACTTTACTTTGTGCGCCGCCACCGATACCAGAGATCATATTTTGTACTTGAGTCAAGTTAACTACATCGGTACCATTAACCGCTGTTGCTACATTACTAATTATTTTCCCACCAGCATTGATACCATCTTTTGTAATGCTAGGACCAGTAGCAGCACCAGTATTATCAGTGAAAGATAGACCAGAGCCATTGACAACTGTTGTATTACCAGTAGTATCTTTAGATGTTAGACCAGCATTGCTAATTTTAGTGTTACCAGTTGTAACAGAACCATTAGTGCCAAGATCAATATTTTCAGCTAATTTAACAGTTAATGTATCTGTACCATTTGCAGTTACCACAACATTATTAGTTGTGCCATTACCAGTTGTACCACCAACTACATTAACAGTCGTATCTAATGCACGGTTGAATTGTGTGCCAGTATCTCCTTTAAAAGTCAATCCACTATTAACAGTGTTAGTCAAATTAGTAATATTTTGCTTTACATCAAATAATTGACCACCATTAACTGCATCTTTACTATTAGCAGCAACTGTGCCATCGGCAACGTTAGTTAATTTAGTTGTAGCACCAGTTGTTGTACCATCTGGGTTCACGAGACTGGCTACTGGGCTAGTTACAGCCGTTGCACCCGCTACAGTTGTGCCGTCTGCATTTACATCAGCCGCTTTGTAGTAGTTGCCATCATTGGCTTTTACTAAACGCTCACCAGCATCATTTGTGTACACGATAATACCAGATTCGCCATTACGAATAGCATTTGTTTTATCCGTTAAATCTTTACCATTTAATCCATCTTTGCCTGTTGGCCCAGTAATAGATACTCCAGCTGTACCATTAGAACCATCTCGACCATCTTTACCGTTGCCAGCTACAGTAGCGGCTGTATTAATTTTATCTTTGATAGATTGTGCTAAATCAACGGTAATGGCATTACCATTTGCAGTCGTTGTTACATAGTTAGCAGTACCATTAACGGCAAGAGATTGTGTTCCTAATGCTACAGTTCCTGTCGTACTGTTATCTGCCGCAATCTTAAGTGTAGTCGCTCCTCCCGTTGTAGGGATTGCTGCAATAGCCGCGTCTAATTGCGCTTTATTAACGGCATCTGTACCATTAACGGCTGTGGCTACATTGCTAACTGTTTTATTCCCCGCATTGATACCGTCTTTTGTAATGCTAGGACCTATGGCAGCACCAGTGTTATCGGTGAAAGATAGACCAGAACCATTTACTACAGTTGTATTACCAGCAGCATCTTTAGATGTGAGACCAGCGTTGCTAATTTTAGCATTACCAGTTGTAACAGAACCATTAGTGCCAAGATCAATATTTCGAGCTAATTTAACTAACAGTGTATCTGTACCATCAGAAACTACACCAATGTTACCATCTGTTAATACAGCACTAGTTGCTGTATTCCCTTTAATATTTAGTGTTTCATCTAGTTTGCGAGTGATAGTTGTACCTGTATCACCATCGAATTTGATCCCTTTTGTAGTAACTGCAGTATTGGCAGCTTCCGCTGTCGTTTTCACATCAAATAATTGACCACCATTGACTGCCTCTTTACTATTAGCAGCAACTGTACCATCAGCAATATTACTCAATTTTGTAGGAGTAGTCGTAGATCCAGATGCATCTAATAGACTTACATGAATATCTGTATGAGCTACTGTACTGGCACCAACTTTAGCCTTACCTGTAGTGGAATCGATATCACTTTCTAAATAATACCCCTCTGTTGTACCAGTAGAGTCAGTTGTTTTTACAACTTTATTACCATTAGCATCTACAAAAGCTGTTTGCTTATCATTTTGAGCATCTACTGCAAGCTCTGTTAAAGTGTTGATGGCTTTTGCATGTTCATTCAATGCAGCTTGCGTGATATCATCAAGCATTAAATCATAAGATGCCATAGTACTTGAACCAGCTTCAGCAAGGCCTCCAATATTTGCAAATGCTAAATTGTCTGACAATTTACTAATAGTTACAGTTTTACCCGTAGTCGTAGTAGTTGTGGTGCCAAGGACTTCTGTCTTTATTGTACCTTTCTGCGCTTTACCAGGTGAGGAAATTACGGTTTGTTTAGTTTCTACTGGAGAAATTTGAGCAGCTTTTTTAACTGGACTTGTAGAATGAATATAGTTTCCATTACCATCAACAGTGCCACTATCATTCCACATTTTAGTAATATTACGAGTAGATGTTGCTTGCTCTGTACCATTTGCTACAAAGGATGTATCTGGAATTAACTGACCATTTGCGTAGATATAAGCAGTCGTATTCGTATTCCCATTAAATGCCATACTAGTAGGGTTTGCAATTGTACCAGAAATTGAATATGTATTTGAATCCATAGCTGTTAAATTTGTACCAGGCTGTAAATGACCGCCGATATATGTAAGATTATTTGAGGTATTAACTTCAATTGTACCAACTGTAGTAGTCGCCCCTTCTGCACTAGCGGTATTCACACCACTAGTGATTACAGTTAAACCTAATATAGCCATTGCCGCTAATCTAGTAGATCCTTGGAAACGGGATGTACTTTTTGCCTTTTCAGATGTAACTACATTACATCCTTTTTTTGCATTCCAAACCACTTTAAAAATTTTGTTCATAATATTCCCCTTATTAAGTACAAAACAATAAATTAAAAATACTTATAGATATTATACACATTAATTTTATTAATTGGGAATAGTAAAATCTTGAATTTCAATAATTAATCCGACAAAATTAATCTATTTTCATTAAATCCTCATCGCCATGCTGTATTGGCATCAATCAAAATATATATTTTGATTGATTAATAAAACTAAAACTTAATATAGTCAAAAAAATAGCCTTCATCACAAAATGTAATGAAGGCTATTTCAACTAAATATTATTTTGGTGCGCCTAACCGGAATCGAACCAGTGACACGCAGTTTAGGAAACTGCACAACTATCCAGTATTTATGCTAGTTCCAAGCACTGTCTTCAGTTTGCTAGCATATATAATTGCATAATTCATTATATTTTAGGATGCCATCGAATGACACTTTGCACTAGCTCCATGATGTATATCATGGAGCTTTTAATTTTACCAATGATTATAAATTTAATACACTAATAGACATCTTTCGTCTTTGAAGATAATAGTCAAACATTCTAGATGCAGGAAGTTCTCGTACTTGAATTTTTTCCAATCCTAATTTACCAAGCATCTCCATTTGAACATTACCTACACTAATAACCTCATCTTTTTCAGTAGGCATCAAAAAACAATTTTTAACCTCTTGAATTCCATTTAATTCAATAAAATCTTTATATGCTAATTGATATAAATATTGTTTAGTCACATCTCCAACACCAGGTTGCCCCTCAACTTTATTGCTTTCAAGCCTCATAGTATAATACTTAGCATCTAAAATAACAAAGGAGCATACATTCTCATTTCGTTCTACAGATATTAAATCGGGTTTTAATGTATCAGAAATGGCAACAGCATCATCTATAGATGTCCACTTAGGACGTTCTATTAGATCTTTTAATGTTCTAGGCTTAACACCTAACATATTCGGAGGCATTTTAACTGTTGATAATAAAGGTAAGTCAGATAAAGGGCTTGTCAGTTTATTATCAAAAACTTCAGCACAAACAGTCTCCCAAACTAAGTTAAAGCTAGTCGTACCAAAAAATTCAATATTATCCTCTCCAATCATAGAAGAAGAATCTTTCAACAATGCAGCCATAAGCTTTAATACATATTGTTTTCGGGAATTAAACTCTAAATTTAATTCATTAGTAATACAAGAAAGAAGATAATCACGAGTGCCTAAATCATTTAAAGAAAGCTCCGTTAAATAAACACCATTGATATCTAATAGGTCAAGCAGAGAAATTTCCTCAAGCTCACAACTACATATCGTTAGTAAACATTCATGAATACGTTGAATAAAACTTTTGTCATCAATTGTATTCCGTCGCGTCCAAAAATTTAAATAATAAGGATCTTCTTCTTGCCATAATGGATGAATAAAATTAATTGTTCGATTCCAATTAATTTCACCATCACCATTAAATTCATGTATATTTTGTGTGTTAACGTAAAGGCCATTTTGAAAATAATCATCTAATAATGCCATAATCATCGATATTCTACTGCCGAATGAAGATTGATTATGCTCACTATACAACTGAATAGATTGACTATTTGTATTATACCGATGTAAAACCTTAAGAACTTGCTTAAGCAAATTTCTGCAACTAGATTTATCCTCTATAGAGTCATATGCAAATAAATACTTTGGATAACAGCATAATAGATACCCATCAATATAGACAATGCCTACATAATTAAATATATAATACGAGGAATTACTATCATCAATACCATCAATTAACGAATTGTCAAGTAAAACAAGTTCTGAGAAATCTAAAGTTCCAGAGTCTCGTTTAACTGACTTTAAAATACCATAAGCCCTAAGCTTTCTAATAAATACAGCTAATTGATTCGAATTTATTTCAGGAAACAAATTTGACAACTCTAATTTTGTATAACGTCGTAATTCACGGATATAAACTGATTTCATACCTTTGTAGCCCTTGTTTCGTCATCTTCACTTGTTACAGGTTCAGCTTCTTGCAACCACTTAGAATTAACAACTCCATCTGGGAAAATCTTAATTCCCTCATGATCAAAAGCATTACAAATAGACGAGTAACGGTTACTATTTTCACATTTAAAGAATGAACGACGTTTTTGTTTAACCACATCATCAAATAAGTACATTAATACTTTATTTTTAAAGGCTTCATTAAAGCTACTATTATCCTTGAATGCATCTTCTTTCAAGAAAAACGGCCCCATCAATTTATCTTCATTGATATTATAAGTATCTGTAGACAACTCATCATTAATTGCTTTACGCAAACTATTCCAAGAAATTAATTTATTTGATTTCCCAAGTTCAAACCGTGGTTTTATAGCATCAGCAGATAACTTGTTTTCTTCATCATCAAGGCCATAATACGAAAAAGTCCAACGTCGTTTAAATGCTGTATCCATTGGATATACACCTTGGTCTGCACTGTTCATAGTAGCCCATATAAACAGATTTGATGGTATCTTTATAGTAGTAACATCTTTATCTTTGCCTAATTCACGCTGTAAGTAGGCTCGCATATCAGCGGTTGTAGTTATACTATATTCACTTTCTCCATCGTTATTTCGATCTAATAATTGAAATACATCACCAAATACAGCTGCAACATTAGCACGATTAATTTCTTCAACAATCAACACATAAGGGGCCTCTGGATTTTGTAATGCTTTGACTAAAAGTCGTATAAATGGCCCTGGCACATACTCATAAGCAATCTTTTCTTTATAAGATTCTTCGGATAATAGCTGAACATATTTTCTTATGGCCCGTCCATGGTTACGTTCAACTGAATTATTATTAGAGGCTTTAGTTCCATCCTCTTTTTTAGTCTCAAAACTGTCATCAAAATATAATCCTAATATTATTGGCAATCTTGTTAAGCCATCAGTGCCTTTAAAACGTTCATACAACTCATCATATTTTTCCTGGGTTGTTATAGTACGATTGTTTAAAACTGAAAGAACCTTTTTAGAATCATCATCTAAACATTCTATATCACTTTGTTTCATAACTGGTTTATAAGAACCTACAAAATTGGCATACGTATAATCCGGATGAAACGTTACACGTTCAATATGCTCATTTCTATTACTAACTAGAGATTTAGCTTCTTCATTGAGAGAATAAGACTTACCAGTTCCTGGTGCACCAAAAAAAATACGTTGGCGAGGCGTACTTGGTATATCACTCGTCGCTATTGCATTCAATTTATCATTTCTCAAAATAAACTGGTCACAATAGTTAAAATAACTAGTCCTTAATGCGTTGAATGCTTCAGTTGAAATATAATCTATATCTATTTCACCATATTCCCAGTATTCATTAAACATAATAACTTCTAATAAGGCAGCTTTATATTGTAAATCATCTTGTCTCGGGATTACTAATTTTACAAGCCCATCCTTATCTATATCAATAAATCCTGACCAAGCCATAACGCCTAAAAAACAGCTTAATTGACGTGACTCATAATTCCAGTCTCGTTCATCTTCTGGCACAATACAAGATGGTAATTCATTAGATGCTCTATAAGTCTCAATATCATTTATAACTTCAACCCTATTTGGAGTCTTACAGAATGCTATTTTTTCATTAAAAAACACAAAATGCCTAATTTCATCAATAGTCAGATATGCCTTATCCGGAAATATTTGATTATATAAGAATAATATCTTAATGATCTCTCTCATTGGTGCTAACTGGATACCATCTCTTACTGTCGTGATAAAGCTATCTTTTGTCCTAGGGTTAGGGTATTGAAAAGTCTTTATAAAATTCAAAACAACTCTTCTTATATCTCCATTTGCAGCAACTAAAGCAACATTACCTTTATTTATTAAATTAAGATAAAAACCAATCGTATTTGCACTATTATTAAGACTTTTATTATCATTAGCAGATGGTACAGTATTATTTAGAAACATACATGCAAACTCTTGAGCTTTTGAATCTAACACTGAGTCTCTCATATCATTTGTAAACAAATAATGTGCTCTTACATCCCCCATATCATATTCCCTCCAAAAAATCTCTTACAGCCAAACCTATTGCATATGCTAGTCTAGGTGGAACTGCGTTTCCAATCATTTGATATACACTTCCTTGTGTGCCAATAAAACTAAACTCATCATCAAACGATTGTAGCCTAGCAGCCTCACGTGGAGTTATGCTTCTAGCTTGCTTAGAGTCATAGTGAATAAACCTATTACCATCCTTATACAAATGCGCAATAATTGTCGTACTTGGTTCATCCCTTCGCAATACGTGATATCTATGTATTGGTGACTTAGAACCAACTGCTTCCTCATAAACCTTTGTTATAGCCTCCGCATTTGTATATTTGCATTCTCCAGTCTCAATATCTTCAGCTAACATTTTATATATCTTCATATCTCTTAGATTATGATATCTAGGAATGTGCCAATCAACTCCAGACTCATAATGGTATGATTTTTTTCTAGTTCGTTTTGATTCCTCCCATATAGGGGAAATTATAGGTAAATCACCAATAGCATCTTCAACCGTAATTATAGGCCTTTTATATTGCGGTAACAGATGATTATAAAATCTATCTATTCTAAGTTGTATATCTTCATTTTTAAATAGATCTTCTCGTACCCCTAAGATAATAACCCTCTTTCTTTTTTGTGGTACCCCATACAAAGAAGAATCAATTAGTCCTATTTTAGCTAAATTATGACTAATAATGTATCCATTTCTTCTAAATTCAGATTCAATAATATCAATGATTTTTTTACCACTTGGTTTTGCACTTAAAATTCCTGGCACATTCTCAAAAATGAATACCTTTGGTTGATAGCGATTAACCACTGATAAGTAATGTTCAAAAAGATAATTTCTATAATCATCACGCATTCCATTTTCATCTCTAACTCTTCCGGCAACCGAGTATGCTTGACATGGAGGTCCACCTATAATCAAATCAATTCCATTCGATTGATTTACATGGTAATCTAACCCTTTAGACTTGCCAAATGAGCTATCATCCCAGCCTTCAAATAACTCTTTTTCTCTTTGAATATCAAAGTGCAGTACTTTCTCATCTGCATTTCTCATCTGATACTTATCCATTAAGCGCTTCCTCAATGTTTCAACTTGAGGTTTTAACCATTCCACAGATGCAACACATTCAAAAAAACCGGTTTGCAAAAAACCATCTTCCAAGCCCCCACAGCCAGCAAATAAGTCAATAAACTTATACTTTTTCATATCTATCTACCTTTCTAGGTAACTTTTTAATTTCTTAGCCAGTGCGTATCCAAGCTTTGGTGGGACTGCATTTCCAACTTGCTTATATTGTTCAGATTTATTCCCATAAAAAATAAAATCATCAGGGAACGATTGCAATCGTGCGCTTTCTCGTACTGTGGGAATACGATTATATTTATAATGAAAATGTGATCGATGTCCAGTATTAATGGTCAATGATGGCTTTTTACTATGATACCTTGTAAGAGCCTCATTATATTTATATAAACTTCTATATTTCTCTGGTAATGCCTTATAATTTTTACCTTCAGGTACGAGAGAAATCATTTTAACGGTTTTCTCAGAATGAATAGTTCCTATATGGTTATATATCTTCTTAGAATTTTTCCGCATTTCTTCTTGATACTTTGTCTTAGGTTTTACTTCATATTCTTGAACATCTTCACCATAAATACCTTCCAAGGCAGGTAAATCACCAATTGCATCTTCACAGGTAATAAATTCCTCTTGTGAAAGTATTGGAGCCGGAAACTCAAAAGGAGCTTCTGCATTTAAAATCCCCACAAAAAAAGCTCTTTTACGAATTTGCGGAACTCCATACTCAGGAGCATAAAGTACCTTTACAGACATCTTATAACCTAACTTTTCAAAATCCGTAAAAATACGTTTTTTACCAGCTCCATTATATAAAGTCAACATACCAGGAACATTTTCTAATACAACAGCCCTGGGCTTCATAATTTCCGCTAGTCTAACCATTGCTTTATATAACATATTCCGCTCATCATCAGCTTCTCGTTTTCCTGCAAGCGAAAACCCCTGACATGGTGGTCCCCCAATCAAAACATCTAGGCTTTTATATTGCTTAGAAAACTCATCCACGATAAGATCTACATTATTAATGTCAAATAAATCTAACTTTAATGCTTTAGTATCACCGTGATTACATTCAAAGCTTTTCAATGCACTATCATTAAAATCTATTCCTAGTACTACATTATATCCGGCATCCAAAAAACCTTTAGATAGACCGCCTGCGCCAGAAAATAAATCTATAACCGTAAACTTAGTCACAAAACTTCCTCCCAATTCTACAGCAATATGTTTAATAACTACATAAAGTTAACAACATATCCACGAATGAAACTATATTTCCTAAGTAGAAAATTAAAATCTACAATTCCTACTAGGTCAGATTCTATAGATTAAATTCTTATACTACCACTTTCTTCGATTTATTACTTTTATATTATTATATTATACGAAAATACTACTAATCTTTCTATAATATGAAAAATATACTATAGGCACAAGGCATATTATTATAAAAAACAAAAAAATTTGAGCCATGTCGTATTATCGACATGGCTCCTATATTATTCATCTGCAATTAAGTAAAGCAAAGCTGTAGCAGCGGCTTCTACAATAATTCTTGTAATTACTGGATCCATAATATCACCCCCTTTCAAAGTATAGTGGGGAGGATTATGCTACAGATTGATGATTCTTCTGGCAGTTCATACACAAAGGCATCTGGTAACGTTGGTTAGAGTAACTAGATACTTTACTGGATATTGCACAGCCACAATCTGTACAATGTAACTTATCAGTGGACGTAGTTCTAGGGGAAATGCTTTTCTTTCTAGTAATAGACTCCTTAGGCTGTGATATAGTATGCGTATTAACGTCTGTATTATTGTCAGCTTCTGGGTCATCTCCAGTAGCAATACAAAAGCTTAGCATATAAGCGTATTTTATAGCCGCTGTTTCAGCTTTCATAATGGCTTTATCACCACTGTCTTGCCCTGAACCAATACCACTAATTTGTACCGATTCCCCTGACTCCACATCGATAATGGAAATTGTAACGCTAATAGTAGCATGCTTATCTATATTGCCTTTGGCTGTTTGTACCTCACGTAAATCAAGAAGGGTAGGTGTAACAGCTGTAATAAGCCCTACACTAGTAAGAGCGTCATTTACACGTTCTAACACATCGCTACTAGTAACGTAAGAATACCCATGAAAGGTATTTTCACCTGTTTTTTCAATGTAGCTACAACTTTTCATAGCAAGAGATAGCTTTTCATATAATGCAGTATTTGTCATTTTTATTCCTCCGCTTGCACACCAGTTCGTGCTAAATAATAACTTAAGCCAACAGATGCATCCATATGTACATCACCATCCCAACGATATGTAAAATGATTTAAGACGTCATTAATTGTTGACTTGTCAACCTCTCCATATTGCGAAATTAGATTTTTCCATAAAGGATATGTCTTTTCGCTTAAATACGCTTGAATTTCGAATGTATCATGTAATGTAATAGGGGAGTCTTTAAGCAATCGTTGTATCAGCTCTTTGGGTGTTTCTGTATCTCGATTCCAGTTGATTGTAGCGACAATGACAGCTTCACTACAAAGATATCCCGTAACTCTACTATCTTTCTCAATGAGTAGAAGCGTAGGTTTACTATGATTTTTATGCAAATCTAATAATGGTATTGGCCAGTAGGAAACAACTTCAATTTCCATATGATTTTGTTTTTCAGCACATTGTAATTCAGATATATTAGATTGAGAAATACCCACCATAAACAACCATTCCTGGTTATCTATAGTGGGTAATATAAATTGGTACGTATATTGATTATCTCGTGCGGATGTAAGCTCGTCTCTTTGCTTCCATGCATCTTGCAAAGGGGTATTAGAACAAGTTTTATTAAATATAAGATGTGGGATTTCTGTATAGGCTAACGAATAAAGTGTAGGGGTGTGTTCGTTTTTACTATGAATGATTGCCAAATCTGCAATGAGGGATTGTCCACGTTTACATATATAGCGATCTAGTACCTTAATTTTATTTTGTATTCTTTTTACCACAGATACATAGAGTTCTGTCTCTGTAATGATAATACCGCAGTATTGTGTCATAATGATTCCTTTCTATTATGCTGACTTAACTTGTTGTGCTTCTTCAATCGCTTTGCATTGAGCGAATACAGCACAATAGCCTTCACATTTTTTACCATGCCAAGTTTCACGTTGGCTACATTTCTTCGGCACTACACCTGTTTCTATGGCTTGTTGTAACCGTTTTGCTTTAGTTTCCATATATCGTTTCAACCAATGATTGCTGATTGGGTTGATAGGAATAAGATATAACGGCTTTGTAATACCTCGTTCAGAAGCAATACGTAACCCTGTATCACGACATAACGCCTGAATCACCATAGACGATACGGTGTAATTTTCTTCTTCTAACAGTAGTCTGTAATAGTTCAATTGTAAGGCCCAATCTAACACATGACGTACTCCATCTGTGAATAATTCTTTTCGTGTTTTAGGTTGGCCTTTTTTTACTCCCGTCTTATATACTTCACCAGTTTCAACATCTTGTTTATAATACCCTAATGCTTTCATAAGCTTATATGAGCTTGTTATTTTTAGATCACCTAGCGTAGTATCCGTATTAGATAATACTTGCCCATATAAATCAAATTTCCCTGTTGTGGTGGTATTTTTTAAGCGTTCTTCTGAAAGCATGTTACCGCTAGTATGACGTTCTGTAATTGTATGCACAGCAGAACCATGTAAGGCGTATAGTTGCTTTTGTGGATCTACAGCATATTCAGTAATCTTTTTTAGATATAGTTCTCGAGTACCACTTAATAATTCGGTAACAGATGGTTTGGTTAAATTACGTTCTAATGATGTAGCTACCGCTCGTAATGTAGGTAAAAACATACATCTCGTACCTTGTGGGCACCGCAATAAGCATTCATACATATTAATTTCATCCCCATTTGGGCAAATAAATCGTTTGGCTGGCATAATCATATCCTCCTTATAATTGCCCACATTCACTCATACTATGAAATTCACCATGTCCGATGATGATGTGGTCTAGTACTGGAATATCAAATAATCTACCTGCTTCACTAACTCGCTTAGTGCAACGAATATCTAATTCACTTGGATGTGAATCGCCAGAAGGGTGGTTATGAACAATGACAATCCCACAAGCTTTTAAACGAACAGCCGAAGAAAAAATACATTTAATATCTAGAGAGGCTGTCGTTACATCACCAATAGAGATATCTTCAGACTTTATTAGATTATTTCTAGCATTAAGATATAGCACTCGTACATGTTCGGTTTCAAAGTACTGCATATCTGACATAGCTTTATAGATATCAATAGGCCGTCCTACATTAATAGGGGCTTTACGAGGCCTATTTTGCACATTCTTAATGATAGATTTAATAGCACGTAGCTTGGCAATACCTCGGTTACCCATACCTGGTGCATCATACCACTCAGATTCTTCTGCATGGAATAATGCATCATATGGATCTCCATAACGTTCTACTAATTCTTGAACGGATGCCTTTGGCAAAATTTCTGTTAACATAGCTTCAACTGTAGTATTCATAATAGATTCTCCTTGTATAGAAATAAATTATTTTGATTCATAACTGGAAATTTGACACCAATTATTAGTATTTAGCGATTTAATATGACGATTGATTTTAGAGCGAATCGCTTTAATACCGTCGAAAATATCAATATGTAGCGAAGGAAATGTCGCCACTAAAAATCGCTGTAAAGTAGTTAGGTTTAGAAAATAGTTAATATCATAGGTTTCATCAATGTATAATTCAATCTTGAATCGAATAGGTAAGTATACATGTGATGTATCTGTATTAATATAGGTCAGTTCAGAGCGTTCTTCTGATACATAATGTAATTTAATATCAGGGGACAAATACACTCTACAATATTCCATATCAATAGGGTGTGTATCACCTTCGCTTTCTGTATGAATACGTAAAATATATTCTTTTGTTTTATTATGCTGATAGAGATCATAATCAAGAATGCTATGGTTTCGGCTGTCCGAAAGCATATTGGCTAACATCCCCATACGAACAAGAGGTACATCTAAACGTTCAATTTGTTTTCTGCACGCCCACTGTAAGGATTCAAGTAATGGCTGTAATGCTGACTGTTGCTTACTGATAAACAGGAATGTGTTTTGGTAATATTTGATCATACAAATCCTCCCATAAAAAATCCCCCTAGGTGTCAATGCACCTAGGGGTTAACCTTAAGGAATAGCTATATATGCTATCAAAATTATATTATATAATTGAAATATTAAATCTTAACGAATATGAGTAGAGACTCTACATATACTGTATTAATCAAGACACCGCGAAGTTTTTCAAGCGCTTTGCTATATAGATAGCATTAATTACTAAGGCTTTTTGTCCGAACCTTTATTGTATGCAACAAAGAGGGCCGGCATTGTATGCCGCCCCTCTGCGGCATACAATAAACCTTCTGACAAAGTCGCCTTATAACTATATTGTCTTACTAAAAAAAGCCGTCTTTCGTCTTGTCTTAATACGTTTTCTCCATATAAAACATGTAAAAACACATGTATTTTATTAATTTTAAACAAATTACATCTAAGACAAGACATAGGACAAGTATGAAATCAACTACAAAATCTATTGAAAATAATATTGCTATTTATAATTATAAAGATGTAACCATTTACTTACGAATAATGGAACCTATTAAAAATCAACATGTCATCTGGTACCAATCATTAAAATGTGTATTACTGATTGAATATAGCACTATTAATTTACGAGAAGAAGAAAAGCATTCAATCACAACACTACAAATTCCCGCTCTTCTCTTGAAGCAAATTGGTCTATTGAAAAATATCACATTAATTGATGATAATCATCAACGATTAAAGAAAAGTGTATTTAAAGCTTATGATATCGAGCAAGTACTAAAATCACCAAATATCGAGTCCATGAATAAAATTTTCGAGACTTCTTTTTCAACATTATTTGCGGAACCTGAAGGAGGAAAAAGCAAAGAGATCAACTCATACCTAAACGAACTCTATACATTGATTTATGAAAATATTTCTACAGGATATGTATCAAAAAGAAGAACATTAGACCTTTTATCTAGAATTAAAGAGCTTACTCAAAGACGAGAAAGTCACTATAAAACTAAATTACGAAAAGAAAATGAGATTAAGCGAGTAGAACGTCAAAACCTAACTGACAGAATTCGAGAAATACCTGACTTAATAGAAGCAGTAACAAGACCTCAAACTAATTTTGAATCGAATGATACCATCAGTATAATAGGAGCAATAATTTCAATTTTAATTCTACTAAAGCGTTTTCATCTTCAATATATTGAGCGAAAACTCCAACACTCACAGCAATACATCGACTTTGAATTATGTAAGTATGATGCCGACAAAGCATCCTCATGTAAAATTAGCCTAGATAAACTACTTAACGCATACATGGCAAAGTCAACGAAACACACGAATTTGGGAGAACAAATCCATACAATTTTACTGTTTAATACTGCTATTACTAAAGACCAAGAAATGCAAATCATCTTATGGCTTGCACGAATGGAAACCTCATTCATTACCCCATTAGATATTGTGAAAAGATTTATATTCTATTGTCATGATGCTTGGTTACCATTACCAACACCAACAGCTATAACTAGTAAGAAACCCTTCATGACATTGGATTTAACTAATAGCATATCCCCACAAGAGTGGCGTCAAAGAAAATTTTTCTTCTGGCCAGACATAAATTGTGCTAAGGAATTAAAAAGCAAAAAAATTCCATATGCTAGTGGTATATGGACTGCAATAAAAATGGAGGATTATTACCAAAACAGTCTTCAGCCTCTAATAGAACTACCTAACTCTAATTATTCTGAAAATATCATTAATCGATTTTATATAATGACAGATTATATAACGCTACTCTCCGTACAACCAAATTCTAATCTCGAAGCAATGCCAGATTTGTCCAAAGCGTTAGACAAAAGTGACGATAAAAATATATTTTGGTCTCCTCTTAACCGTTTCCCTACAGCAGTTGCTAAATTGGAAATGACGCGCATCTATCAACAGGAAATCAACTTTATCAATATGGTAAAAAAGTTACAAAATTTAATAGACAAATCATTCGACCTTTTCAATACTCTATATCATAGAATAGATACTGACATTATTACCTACAAATTAAATATCAACACCGAGCACTATGAATTAAGTAATAGCAGAAATCTAGCTAGATATATCACTGACTCTCAAAAGGAAAAATCTATAAAAGACTGCACTAATTGGCCAAATTCACATCAGCAGCATATCTATTATTATATAACAAGTATTATTGAACGATTGCATTCAATTGCCCCCCATAATGACAATAAGGAGTCATTACAAAAAAAGGCCTACCTAATTGCCCTCAAAATACTCTACAAAGTTTATCAACAATCAAAGCGTTCTTCCAAAAACAACTATGGCTCCAAAGAGACACTATTCCCGAATAAGAATAATCATAATCCAACTAATAACCACACCGAAATTCTGAGACAATTCCTATTCGAGCCCATAATCACATGTATAGTATTCAATTTAAACCCACAAGATTATTTCTACCTCTCCCTAAAAATTAAATTGAATCGTTACAAACAATTTGTGGATTATCTATACCAAAGTGAAACACTATCTCTCAACAACAACCTCACACGCAAGTAAACAAAGCCAGGAACTTTCTATGTTCCTGGCTCTTTTATTTTGTCTAAAAATTAAAAATTAATCGGTCCTTATGTAATTCTAATAAATCAGTTAGGATGACTCATGAGCGAATTGGCTCACAAATTAGTCTCTTTAAGGAGGTATACAAATGTACGAAACACTATTAACTAAAATGCTTCAAAAAGGCATTGAAAAAAAAGAGGAATGGAGAAGAAATTCAGCTTCTAAGACCGTCGAACAACTACAACCAGTTCAAAAGAACACCGTATTTTCTATAGATCCTAATACTCCAGGATTACCAAATACTAATAATCCTGTGGTGAAAACATATATAGAAAACAAACATAAGGTCACAAAAGGCTATTTTGATAGTTTAAAAACCTCAACAAAGGACGCAGCAAAAGTGAACTTCACTAGCCCGTCCAACGCCCACTTAACAAGTCCCGTATTAGATACAACTGATAGCATATCTAACATTGCTACAGCAGTTGCACTCATTCCTCCATCTAACAAGGTAGCAGCAAATGTTCAATATCCAGGTGTCACCATTCAACTTGGAGACTACGAATGGGATTATCAACGTGGTGCGTTGTATTACCGCAAAAGTTCTGATAAACGGACTGAAATTGCTAACTTTGCACTTGCAATCCAAGGAGTAATTGAAATTCGTGACAGACTTGACAGCCCGGGTGAAACTAACTACCAAGTTCAAATCACCCATGCTCAAGGATGCATGGTAAAAAGCATCTTGGAAAATCGATATAAACTTGAACTAACTAAAATTGGTGAAACCATAAACCCTATTTTCAATATAGTTCACAAAAGTTTGTTCGATCGTTACCTTTCAGATGTAGTAGCACAATACTGGTCGCAAGGTGGGAAAAAGAGCATCGGGTTAAGCCTCCATGGTTGGATATGCTCTCCTGATACCCATATATACCAGTATGCATTTAATAACGCTCATGTGCAAATGCCCGGATGGACCGCATACGTTATCAATGGTGTAGAAAGAGTAAGCTCATCTGGTATGGCTAGAACATTTTTAGATTCGTATCTACGAATTTCTAAGAACGTCAACCTGTTACTAACAGCATTACTATATACATTGCAAACGCACATCGCCTTACCATACAAGGAAATTACTGGGCAAAGATTACAAAGTGCCATGGTTTTTCAAGGGGAAACACAACACGGAAAAAGTGTGTTGGCCCATTTACTTAGCCGTGGGCTCCAAAGTAAATGCCACAATGATTACTTCTATAAGTTTGATGGAACTAATGCGTCTATAAGCCATATTCTAGGTAAACATGGTCAAGGTCTCTATGTATTTGACGATATTTATAGAAAAGCCCTGACTGATGATAGTAGATCTGATGTCGAGAAGCTCAATACAATTGCGCGTATTCTCGGCGATGGCATTATAGCAAGTAAAATGAAACGCTTTGGTAATGGGCTTGAAGATGTAAAACCTTTTGATGGTGGTGTCATCATTACTGCAGAATTATCACCTGTAGAAAATGAATCTACCCAAGGTCGTCTTATTATCAATAAATTTGATAGAGTCGCCCATATTGACTTTGATAACAATCAAGATTTAACGCTTCTTCAAACGTCCCCAGAGTTATTTGATGCATTCTTATCGAGTTGGATTTCATTTATGGAAGTCCAATTCAAACAAGCCCATATGGACTTGAAAGACCGTCATCATATACTGTATCAAGCATTGCAAAAACAAAAGCTCCATACACGATTATGTGCCTATGGATCAATGGCGCTCAATACCTTGTACTTTTTTATACAGTTTTGTGAAGCACTTGGAATTTCAATTGATTTCACAAGCGCCAAGCAGCATATCTTGAATATTCTTCAGGCACAACATCTGGAATATCGTAGGCACTCTGATGCAGATGCTCTTCGTGAACTTATTGCAGATGCCATCAACTGTGGCCATCTTACTATTGCGAACAATAAAGAAAGCTATAGTAGAGGTATGGCTGGTTATATCGATAATGAAGGCCATTATTGTATTATTATCTCTTATTTAGAAGAGTTTCTAATACATAATGGATACACAAAAAATGATTGTGTAGCTATGTACGAAAAACTCTTCAACCAGGGTTTATTAGACTCTACTAGTCGCACAAGTCATAGAATGTCATGCGGTAATCAACGTCCCTACTACTTCCGTTTTGCGCCTGCAATCATGGAAAACGTAGAAGACCGCAATCCAATTCAATTAACAATCGATAATGCATTATTTGTAATGAAAGGACATAACTAATCATGAAAGACGTAGTTATCAACACAACAGAACAAAATTTAACACCTGCAATTGAAGAAGGTATGGGGTTCTTTATTATATCTCGTAACAAACTTCAAATATGCGAAACGCCAATGGAGCTGGCAACGGCCTTACAAGAATTGTCCGATTATGAGCCTATAATACTCACTAAAGGCTCATTAGGAACATTACATGCAGAAATGGCGCGTTGCGATATCATCAATTCCATTCGCGCATTGAGTTCTCAAGAAATATATGATGATTTACCTGCACAAAATAAACTAGTAAAGGTAATGCCACTAATGCCTCCCGCAACTCCAGATTGGTCTAGAGGTATACAAGATATGATAACTATTGATATCACCGAGCAGACCTCTGAAAGTATGTTCGAATCAACTGTTTCTGAAAATACCGATAGATAAACATATTGCTTTACTCTAGTTGACTTCTAAAATGGTCATTTTATGTATAGAAAGGAGGCCATTAGATTATGCAGCAACATCAAAATGGCCTCACTCTAAAGGAACTGGCCAAATTTATAGGAGTTACAACTCAAACTGTAAGAAACAAGCTAAAAAATCAGGGCTTGCTTCTTACAGCTAATCATATAGGCAATAAAATCGTACTTTCATTCGATGATTGTCAAAAATTTATTGCTTCTTCTTATCCATGCTTGTACAATGAATTTGCAAAATGTCATTCGACCGTACAAGCATCAGATAAGGAGGCACTTACAATGTATCCTATACCTAAAGGTAAAGGTCGAATAACACAAATAAAACAACGGAGTGGTAATGCCTATTTTTATGTAAGAGATTTGCCTTTATACTATAAAGAAAATGGCGAAATATTTATGTATAAATCAGAAGGTTTCACATCAAAAGATTTAGCTGAGGCAAAACGTTTACTGATTATCAGCGAACGTGATGCCGGTAAGTTTAAGTTTGATTATCTCCAACAATATTCGCAGATGCCATCTAGTAAGGTTGACCGTAAAAAGGCCAAGAAATTACACCAAAGTTACTACGACTTTTGTGTTGATTATTACAATCATAGGTGCCTTGAAGTAGGTACTAAACAATTGTATGTAACAATTATAGAAGACCGTATAAAGCCTTATTTCGGTAACATGGCCATTGGTGAGCTAACAAAGGGTATCTTGCAAGCATTCGTAGATAAATACACTACTAATATAAAGAAGATGTTCACTGTCTTGAATGCTACGTTAAGCAAACTTTACAGCCTAGACCTCATAGATGAGGATCTTAGCAAACGGCTAATAAAACCGGATGTGAAGATTGTAAAACACCCTAAAACCCCTTTAACAGCGGATGAAGTAGTACGTTTTCTCCACTACTACAAAGGACATTGGCTCGAACATGCTATGCATCTTATCTTCAATACAGGATTACGATCACAAGAATTATTGGCATTGACTTGGGACGATATTGAATTTCTTGATGATGCTAAAGGCTATGTACACGTACGACGGGCAATTGGTCGTACTGAATCAGGATATGGTGTAAAAGCTACTAAAACGCCTTCTAGCGTACGCAAAGTGCCTTTTAATAGCAAAACCCTTGTTGAGCTATTAAAGTCAGCAAAGAAGTCAAATAAAACAGGTTGGGTAGTAGAAAATAAAAGCAAGACTAATCGAATGTATCCAGATAATTTCCGTAACAGGTACTTTCGAGATGTAGGTCAAAGACTTGGCTTTCCAGCCCCTTTAACATCTCATGTCGCTCGACATACCTATATCTCCCATTTAGTTGCTAAAGGAGTTCCCCTCGCTACTATTGCACTGTGGACTGGTCACACTACAATTGATATGATTGTTAACGTATACACCCATGCTGTTACAAACAAAGAGGATGAATTAGATTTTGCAAAAGAATTATTTGCATGATTCAATTCATATGAATCTCATAAGATTGCATTTTGCTTGCAAAAATTTTATGCTAGCAGGCCATTTTTGCTAGCATAATGAAAGTATTTTCATAAGAGCGAAAAAGGCATAAGGGTCCCAAAACCCTTATGCCTACTGCATTTATACTGGTGCGCCTAACTGGAATCGAACCAGTGCCACGCAGTTTAGGAAACTGCTGCTCTATCCTACTGAGCTATAGACGCATGTATACTTTATTATATCGTTTTTAATAAAGTATACGCAAGGCGTCCTTATTGTTGTAGGTATTGGTTATTCACTTGTTTTTGTTCTTCTGGGCTTAGATTTTGGTAGCCTTTCGCTAATGTACTTACCCAAGATCCGTAGGCAGGGTTTGGAAATACTACAAAGGTAGTACCAAAGTCCTCTTTATGAGCATCGATGATAGCATTTCTTTCAGCTAAGGTCTTACCTTTTGTGCCAATAGGGAAATCACCAGCGTTATCGCCCATGTATACAACGACATAATATTTTTTAGCAATCATATCAAAGCGAGGTTGTTTATCCGAGTCTTTTTCAAATAGTAGCACATGGTCTTTATCGACAGATGGGAATCCTAACGCCTTAAAGTTTTGTACTGTTGCATCGTAGTTAACAGGTGCGTAGCGGTTGGAAACGTAGAAAATTTCTACCCCTTGTTTATGAACTTCATTTAGGAATTCAACGGCTCCAGGCATGGCTTGTGATTTTCCTTGATGCACGGCTTGACGCCACCAGGGAGCATCAAAACGGCCATTGCCGTTTGCTATACTTTCACCCATCAACTTGGTATTGTCCACTACTGTTTCATCCGCATCAAGAACGATAGCTAAAGGTTTTCTTTGATGAGATGGATCAGTAACGGCCATCTTAACGGCATTCATTGCCACATTGTACCCTTGATACGCCAACGCTCTGTACTCTGCAGAGGTGCGCATCCATAGCAAGCCCATCGTTTCAGTTTCGGCTTGGTACTGTTGCTTTTGCTTGAGGGCTTCCTGTGCCGCTACATCATTAGTTACTACATTATTAGTTACTGTATGATTTGCTGTAGCACTAACTTTATCATTCTTATCTGCTGTAACAGTAACAGGCTGAGCTGCTTGGGCTTGCATTACAATAGCTGTGGGAACAGAGTTATTTGCTTTCACCGTCGCTGGAGAATTCGCCTGTACTACAGATCCAACACAAAGGCTTCCTCCAATACAAGCCACCGCCACATACCATGCCAAACTACTAGATTTCATAACTGCCTCCTATTCACATGTAACATTTTGTGCAAATTCAACACATCATATAATTCTACATAGTTATACTAAAATCCTTTTAAAATTTGTATATTTTTAACACAACAAAAGGACCCTTGCTACACATCATTGATGACTTTTAATTTAGATGTGCTTAGCAAAGGCCCTTTAAAGGATTTTATTTGTTTTTGTTTATAAGATAATTGGTGTCAGTGTATAAAAATTTTGTGTGAATTTAGATTTTTATAGATTAGTATTTTGTATAAATGTGAAAGTGTTATTAGTTAAGAAAGTTCTTTTCAATCGTTAGTATTGTTTAGATAAACTATTTTAATGTTGTTTAAATAGTATCGTTAGTCTTATTTTACATCGCTAAAATCGATGTTCATGCCCAAGGCTTTAGCAACGCCTTCACCATAAGCAGGATCACATTGATAGCAATGTTTTGCATGACGTTCTTTGATGAAATCAGGTACACCATTCATAGCCGCTGCGGTATTTTCAAACAAAACTTGTTGTTGTTCAGGGCTCATGAGGCGGAACAATTTACCTGGTTGTGTAAAGAAGTCAGAGTCGTCTTCATAGAAGTCATATTGGTAGGCTGGACCAGATACGTCGAGAGGAGGATTTTTGAATTCCGGTTGTTCAGCCCATTCACCAAAGCTATTTGGTGCGTAGCCAATTGTTGACCCATGGTTTCCATCTATACGTCCTTGACCATCGCGATGATAGATATTTACAGGACATTTAGCGGCATTAACAGGGATTTGATAATAATTTGCTCCTAGACGATAACGTTGCGCATCCGCATAGGAGAACAAACGACCTTGAAGCATTCTATCAGGAGAGAAAGAGATACCAGGAACGATAGTAGTCGGTGCAAATGCAGCTTGTTCTACATCTTGGAAATAATTTTCTGGGTTGCGATTAAGTTCCATCACACCAACTTCAATCAATGGGAACTCATCGTGATACCATACTTTAGTTAAGTCGAATGGATTGTATGGCATATTGTTAGCTTGTTCTTCCGTCATCACTTGGATGCATAATTTCCATTTAGGGAAATCACCTTTTTCAATAGCCTCAAAGAGGTCACGTTGGTGACTTTCACGGTCACTAGCTACCACATTAGCCGCCTCAGCGTCGGAAAGATTTTCAATCGGCTGTTGGCAAATCCAATGGAATTTAACCCATACGCGCTCATCGTTTTCGTTGATAAGACTGTATGTATGACTGCCAAAACCATGCATTGTACGGTAAGATTTAGGAATACCACGGTCACTCATGACGATTGTTACTTGGTGGATCGCCTCTGGCAAGCTAGTCCAGAAATCCCAGTTTGCTGTCGCATCGCGAAGATTTGTTTTCGGATTCCGTTTTACAGCGCGGTTCAAATCAGGGAATTGCAATGGATCGCGGATAAAGAATACCGGTGTATTGTTACCTACGAGGTCCCAGTTTCCTTCTTCCGTATAAAATTTTACGGCAAAGCCACGAATGTCGCGTTCTGCATCGGCCGCACCGCGCTCACCAGCAACGGTGGAGAAACGCACGAATAACGGCGTTTGCTTGCCTACTTCAGAGAAAATTTTTGCTTTCGTATATTTTGTAATATCGTTAGTTACTGTGAAAGTACCAAATGCACCGGATCCTTTAGCATGCATGCGGCGTTCAGGAATCACTTCGCGCTCAAAATGAGCTAATTTCTCCATGAGCCAAACATCTTGCATCAGTACAGGACCACGTTTACCTGCTGTAGCAGAGTTGCGATTATCTGGTACGGGAGCGCCAAAGGCGGTTGTTAGTTTCTTTTCATTATTCATATTACAAACTCCTACTTAGAGATCAAAATGAAAGTAATTTACTTTACATAATTTTTAGATTATACATCTCAATTAAGATAAATATTATTAATGGATAATTATTATCCATTAATATGTAATTAGAA
>OLNK01000894.1_pt1 | contig 27978 bp, 25 predicted proteins | sample 1672791 | NCBI WGS metagenome assembly OLNK01 (sample SAMEA3136724, study PRJEB25190) | human gut metagenome | biome: human gut; feature: human-associated habitat; material: faeces | place: Austria | collected 2013 | reverse complement strand
AGTCGAGCGTGTGGTTGAATCCCAGCATATGGTCGATGTTGCGCGCGGCAACCTTGCCGGCGGCGATGGCCTTGATGGCCGACGCCGGGCCGGTTTGGCAGTCGCCGCCCACGAACACGTTCGCGCCCGCGGAGGCATCGGCGCCGCGGGCGGCAAGCGCCTCGGCGTCCATCTGCGCATGCAGCTGCTCATCCGCCTTGAACTCGCCCCATTCGGCCGCCATGCCGAACTCCTCGAACGGCGCGGACACGATGTTCTGCCCCACGGCGATCAGGATGACGTCGGCGGGGGTGCGCATCTGCGGCTTCGGCGGCCACCGGCGCGGGACGGCCGCGCTTGACCGGGCCGATCATCTGCGGGTTCGTCAGCAGCGCGCAGCAGCGGCCCTGCTCGTCCTTCTCGATGGCGGCCGGAGCCTGCAGCGTGATCATCTCCACGCCCTCGGCGATGGCCGACTCGATCTCGGCCGGCAGCGCCGTCATGTCGGAGATGCGGCGGCGATACACCACCGACACCTCCTCGGCGCCGGCGCGCACCGCCGTGCGGCAGCAGTCCATGGCCACGTTGCCGCCGCCGATGACGGCCACCTTCTTGCCCGTGAAGTCGGGGTAATCGCCGTCGCCGATGCGTCCGAGCAGGTCAACGGCGGAAAACACGCCCTCGGCGTCCGTGCCGTCGATGCGCAGGCCCTTGCCGGTTTGCGCGCCGATGGCCACGTACACGGCGTCGTAATCCGCGGAAAGCTGCGCCATGCGCGCGGCGTCCACGGGGCTTTCGGTATGCACGGTGATGCCGCCCACGGCCAGGATGCCGCGAATGTCCTCGTCAAGGCGCTCGCGCGGGAAGCGGTACGCGGGGATGCCGTAACGGATCATGCCGCCCAGCTGCTTGCGCTCCTCGAACACGTCAACGTCGTGGCCCATCAAGGCGGCGAAATACGCGCAGGTCAAACCAGACGGGCCGCCGCCCACGACCGCCACGCGGCGGCCGGTTGCGGGCAGGCGCTTCGGCACGGGCACCTGATCGGCGCGCGCGTGCTCGCAGGCGAACTCCTTGATGCCGCGGATGTTGAGCGGCGCGTCGATAAGCGTGCGGCGGCAACGCTGCTCGCACGGGTGCTCGCACACCAGGCCGCACGCGGTGGGGAACGGGTTGTCCTTGCGGATCATCTGCACGGCACCGGCGTAATCGCCCTGCGCCACCAGCGCGATGTAGGCGGGCACGTTCACATGCGCCGGGCAGAACGTCTCACACGGCACCGACTGGCCCACGCTGCGCTGGCATTCATGCTTGCTCACGTGGCTTTCAACCTCGGCGGCGAAGGCATCCAGGCCTTCCAGCAGGGCGTTCGCCGACTCGTAGCCGATGGCGCAGTCCGACGTGTCGCGCACCATCTCGGCCAGCGCGCGCATGCGCTCGACCTCGGCGGCGTCGGCCTGGCAATCCACCAGATGGCGCAGCATGCTTGCCAGCTGGGGCAGGCCGTCACGGCACGGCACGCATTTGCCGCACGTTTGCAGCGCGCCCTCCTCGAGCAGCGTCAACTGCTGCGCCAGAGGGCACATGCCCGGCGGCATGGCGTCGACGCGACGCTTCTGCCGGTCCAGGAACCCGCCGATGCGGGCATCGTCCGCCGAAGCGGGCGCAATGGACAATCTCGTCATTTCTCCCCCGTTTCGCCTGCTTATGCAGGCTTGCAACGCTTGCATGGGGACGGCAATGGCACAAGCCGCCCCATCGTACTCCTAGTGTTTTGATACTTGCGCAGTATCCTATGACATAAGGCGAAGGTTCAGGTTTCGGTCTTGTTAACCCTCCGAACAAACACAAGCCGCAAAACGAAAAAAGACCGCCGCCCAAAGCGCAAGCCGAAAACGGCGAACGTTCCGGGCAACGGCCCTCATAAACCGGACACTTCGGGGACGTAGCACTATCTGTCAGGAGCCAGCCTCGAAAAGCCCAAACGCCTCGAACGCGTAGCGTTATCTGCCCGAGCAATCCGGACGCTTCAGATATGCAGCATCAATCGCCCAAAATGCACGCATCTCAAACGCGCAGCCCTACGCGCCCGGGGCATCCGCCCCACGCGGGCCCACGCCCCTTCCGCGCAAAAACCCGCCTTACAGCGCGGCCTTGATGGCGCGAGACAGGTCCTCGAAGGTCTCGTACGCGGGGATCTCCGGATGCTCGGCCTTGATGGTGACGGTGCTGCGGAACAGGAAACCCGCCTTCGACGCCTTGATCATGCCCAGGTCGTTGTAGCTGTCGCCCGAGGCGATGGTCTCGAAACCGCAGGAATGCAGCGCGCGGACCGTGGTCAGCTTCGTCTGATCGCAGCGCATGCGGTAGCCGGTGATGGTGCCGTCGTCAGCGACTTCCAGCGTGTTGCAGAAGATGGTCGGCCAGCCGAGCTTCTCCATGATGGGCTGGGCGAACTGCTCGAACGTGTCGCTGATGATGATCACCTGGGTCTGCGCGCGCAGGTCGTCCAGGAAATCCTTGGCGCCGGGAACGGGTTGGATGTCGGCGATGACCTCCTGGATCTGCGGCAGGCCCATGCCGTGACGGCGCAGCACGTCCAGGCGGAACTTCATGAGTTTGTCGTAGTCGGGCTCATCGCGCGTGGTGCGCATAAGGTCGGGGATGCCGGCCTTCTCCGCGAACGCGACCCAGATCTCCGGTGCCAGCACGCCTTCCAGGTCCAGACATACGATATTCATTCCCATGAGGGTTCCTTTCACGTTGCCGTTGCTTTCGCAAGCCTTCTATGCGCATAAGCATAGGCCAACCCGCCGGCGCGCCCGACCACGTTCCGGCCAGTGCCGCGAGCGAAAGGGGAAACGGCACCCGATAAGGCAATCGCGTCGCTGACAGATAACGCCACGTCCCCAAAGCGTCAGGCTTATGACGAAACGCCGACAACCCGCGGCGTTGCGCTATCATCGGCTCATCCGTTCGATATGGAAGGGGACCGATGGCGCGGTTGTTCATTGTCGAGGACGATGCCTCCTTACGGGAGAATCTTGTGCGCATGCTCAAGCTCAAGGGGCACGAATGCCTTTGCTGCGAGTCGTTCGCGAACGCCGCGGGCGAGGCTTTGGCCGCATGCCCCGATTGCATCCTGCTCGATCTTTCGCTCCCCGGCGCATACGGCCACGAGGTCTGCCGCTCCATCCGCCAGGAAAGCAACGTCCCCATCATCGTCCTGACCTCCTCCGATAGCGAGTTCGACGAGGTCATGAGCATGAACGTCGGCGCGGACGACTACGTGGTCAAGCCCTATCGCCCCGCCGCGCTGCTTGCCCGCATCGACCGCGCGCTTGCGCGTAGCGGCTCTGCCGATTCGGCGCGCAGGCAGCTGGAACGCGACGGCGTTTTGCTCGACCCCGTGCGGGCCGAGGTGTCGTATCGCGGCAAAACCGTCGAGCTGTCGCGCAACGAGCTGCTGATCTTGCGCATCCTCATGGAGAATGCGGGCTCCATCATCTCGCGCAGCGAGCTGATGGACGAGCTGTGGCAAACCGACGCGTTCGTCGACGACAACACGCTCACAGTGAACGTGAACCGCCTGCGCCGCAGCTTGCAGTCCGCAGGCATCCCCGATGATTTCATCACCACCCGCCGCGGCCTGGGCTACGTGGTCCGATGAGCAGCTCGGTTCGAGAAAACGCTGCGGCCACGCCGCCCGCCGCCGGCTGCCGCGCCGACCGCCCGGAGCGCGCCTACTCCTTCGGCGCGCACCTCCAATCGCACGCCGGGTTCGCGCTCGGAGCGGTCGCCCTGGTTGCCATCGTTGCAGGCATCATGGCCGTCACCGGCTCGAACGCTTCCGCGATCGCGCTCGTCTCCCTCTGCGAAGCCCTGTTCGCCTGCGTCGCGCTTGCCGCGGGGTTTTTGCGCGATCGCGAGTTCTACCAGCAGCTGGACCTGTTCTGCGACTCGCCCGAAAACGCGCGCTGCCTCTCATCGATCCTGGACGAGCCGCGCACCTTGGAAGGCTCCATCGCCTACCGCGCGCTTGCCGTGCAAGGTAAAGCCGCCTCCGACGAGCTAACCGCACGATCACGCGACATGAAGGAGTACCGCGACTACATCGAGCTGTGGGTGCATGAAACCAAGACGCCCATCGCGTCGGCGCAGCTAGCGTTGGCAAGCCTTCACGGACCCGAGATCGGCAAGGTCCGCGGCGACCTTGATCGCATCGAATCGCGCGTTGAGCAGGCGCTTTACTACGCACGCTCGGCAACCTTAAGCGAAGACTTCTCCATCGAGGAGCTCAACCTTGCGGCCCTCGCGCGCAAAGCGTGCCGCCAACGGTCCCGCACGCTCATCGGCGCAGGGGTCTCGCTCGAGTTCGCCATCGACGAGGCGCTCGAAGTGCTCGCCGATGCGAAATGGACCGACTTCATCATCGGCCAGGTCCTGGAGAACTCGGCGAAGTACAGCGCGAAGACCATCCGGTTCGAAGGCACGGCAAAGGATGCGGGCACGAAAGACGGCTGCATCGAGCTGCTAATCGCAGACGATGGCGACGGCATCCCCGCTGCCGACGTGCCGCGCGTGTTCGACCGCGGCTTCACCGGAAGCCGGGGCCGCACGCATCACAAGGCAACGGGCATGGGGCTGCACCTAGCCGCCGTGGCCTGCGAAAGAATGGGCCTTGGCCTGCGCATTTCCTCAGAAGAGGGAACGGGCACCACCGTCGCGCTAACCTTCCCCCTCGACCGCACGCGCATAGATTTGGCGAGATCCTAGCCGGCGTCCATTGCAAACCGCGACCCGCCCGCGCACGGCCCGTCGGCGCCGACGGTGGCTAACCTTACAAAACCGTAAGTTTGCGGTAAGGCCCTTCGATGGCTCCGTTTTCGCGAGCGCCGCATCATGGGGGATATACCGAACCGAAGAGAAAGGAATCCCCATGACCATGGTTACCGCAACCCCTCCGGCAGGCATCGCGAACGCGGGCACGTCCGACAACCGTAACGTCCTACTTTCCGTGCGCGACGTTCGGAAGGTCTACGGCTCGCGCGAAGCCGTCACGCGCGCGCTCGACGACGTGTCGTTCGACATCTGCGAAGGCGAGTTCGTCGGCGTGATGGGCCCATCGGGCTCGGGCAAGAGCACGCTTTTGAACTGCATCTCCACCATCGACACCGTGACCAGCGGGAACATCATCTTGAGCGGGCTCGACATCACGCAGCTGCGCAGTCGTCAGCTCTCCAAGTTCCGCCGCGACGACCTGGGCTTCATCTTCCAGGACGCGAACCTGCTGGACACCCTGACCGGTTTCGAGAACATCGCCCTGGCCCTTACCATCAAGGGAGAGAAGGCCGATGCCGTCCGCGCGAAGGTCGATAGCACCGCGAATATGCTCGGCGTGACGGACGTCCTGCAGAAATACCCGCGCCAGATGTCGGGCGGCCAGCGCCAACGCGTTGCCGCGGCGCGCGCCATCGTCGCCGACCCGAAGCTGGTCCTTGCCGACGAGCCCACCGGCGCGCTCGATTCGCGCAACGCCGCAGTCCTCCTTGAAACCCTCGAGGTATTGAACGCAAAGCTGCATGCCACCATCATGATGGTCACGCACGATGCGGTCGCGGCCTCCTACGCCGATCGCATCCTGTTCATCAAGGACGGCAAGCTGTTCAACGAGCTGCGCCGCGGCGATGACGCCCGAACCGATTTCTACCAGCGCATCCTTGAGGTCCAGGCGTTCCTTTCCGGCAAGCAGGGCGACTCCCCCGCGGTCGGCTTCGCGCCCTCGCACGCTGGCGCGCCGCGCAACTAGGCGGTGGCCATCATGTTGATGAAACTTGCCTTGCGCAACGTGCGCCGCAGCATGCGCGACTATGCTGTGTACTTCGTAACCCTGACTTTGGGCGTGGCGGTGTTCTACGCCTTCAACGCCATCGAGGACTCCCGCGTGCTGTTCGAGGCCCAGGAAGGCGCCGCGAACGTGTTCCTGGCGTCGGGCGCAAGCATTTTCGACATCCTCGCGCAGGTCATGACCTATTTCAGCGTCGTCGTCGCCGTTGTTTTGGGATTTTTGGTCCTGTACGCCAACCGATTCGTTGTTCGTGCGCGCAAAAAGGAATTCGGCACGTACCTGCTGCTGGGCATGAGCCCGCGCCAGGTTTCCTCGGTGGTGCTGATGGAAACGCTGATCGTCGGCGTGATCGCGCTGCTGGCGGGCCTTGGGCTGGGCTTTTTGATCTCGCAGGCCATCGCCTTCGCCACGGCGGGCCTCATCGGCGTGGCCATCAGCGACTACCATCTGCTGTTCAGCACCCGCTCCGCCGAGCTGACCCTAGGATGCTTCGCGCTCATCTTCGTTGTGGTCGCCCTGTTCAACGCCGTGCAGATTTCGCGCTGCAAGCTTGCCACGCTGCTTTCGGCCAACTCCCGCAACGAGCGTATGCCCGTGCGCAACCCCATCGTCTGCCTCATCGTGTTCGTGCTTTCGTGCCTGATTCTGGCGAAGGCGTATGCGGAGCTCAACCTCGACGGCCTTGTGTACTTCGGCGAACACTTCCGCACCGCAACGGCGCTTATGCTCGTCGGCACGCTGAGCCTATTCTGGTCGGCATCGGGATTTTTCATCCTGGTGATCCAACGTCTGCGCGGCGTGTATTTCAAGGGATTGGCCATGTTCACCATGCGCCAAATCTCGGCGAAGGTGAACACCGCGTTCGTGTCGCTGTGGGCGGTTACCGTTCTTCTGTTCTTCAGCATCGTCGTATTCTCAACGGGCTTTAGCCTGGCGACGGTCTTCTCCGATCAGCTAGAGGAGAACACTCAGTTCGATACGTCTATCCGCGCGAGCCTGATGGCGCTTGACATCTCCGACATGGAGGCGGTGCCAGCCGAGCAGTATGGCGGGGAAGAGGCCAAAGCGGCTGCAATTCAGGAAGTTGAAGCCCAGCGCAACGAGATTCACAGGCTATGGCAAGAGAACGGCGGTTCTACCGCTGCGTATCTCAAATCGCTCATCCCTGATTGGGACGAGCGCGTGACCGGCTCGGCTCAGGTGGACACATGGCTTGCGAACGATTTGACGAACAAGCAGCTTGCCGATGCGTGCGGCTTCACGCTTGCGCAGATCGGCTCCGACGATAACTCCAGCATGGCCGACGAGGGCGTGCAGTACGTTTCGTTGTCCCAGTTCAACGCTGCACGGCAACTTGCAGGCGAAAAGCCGATCGAGCTTGCTGCGGACGAATACCTGGTCGACAACACGATCGATAAATCTACCGACTACGCGAAGGCGCTTGGCCAGAAAGGGCGCACCATCACCGTCGACGGCCATGAGCTGACCGCATCCGGGCAGGTTGTTTCGCAATCGCTCCAGGTAAGCAGCATGGGTTGCCTGATCGCCGTTTTGGTGGTTCCCGACGAATTGGCGGCCGACAGGTTCGCCGCTGGCGATCTGCCGTATTTAAGCGAGCTGAACATCAACCTGGCAAGTGATTCGCAAGAACAGGCTATGAAAGACCTGGTGACCGAATACGGCAAGTCGGTCCCCCCACGCGAGGAGCTTGCCGAAATGGGGTGGACATACGATTCCCGCCCATGGCCGGTGTCCTATTACGACACGAGCGAAAGCGTTATCGCCGACAGCATGGGGCTTAAGCTGCTCTTGGTTTACCTAGCGCTCTACATCGGGTTCGTCTTCCTCATGACCACCGCAGCGGTTCTTTCCGTTCAGCAGCTCTCCGAGGTGGCGGACGGCATTCCGCGCTATCGCCTGCTTGCCCAGCTAGGATGCGACAGGGCCATGGTTTTGCGAAGCTTGCGCACGCAGATCGGCATCTACTTCGTAGCTCCGCTTTTGGTTGCAGGATGCCATTCGGCCTGTGCTATCAGGGTTCTGTACAAGAACCTGCTATCGCTTTGGGGCGCTTCGGCAGTTACCGGCACGCTTACCATCGGCATCGCACTAGTAGTTGCGGTGTACGCGATCTACTTGGCGTCGACGTACCTGGTTGCACGATCGGCAGTGACCTCCGGCGCGGGCAAGAAGTTGCTTGCGTAGCCGAGCACCGAAACGAGAAAGGGGCGGTTGTCTGCGAACGATTCGCACGGCGGCCGCCCCTTACTTCACGCGCAAAACCACGTATTCGTTCAAATTGCCCGTCTTGCCATCCGCCTCGAAACGGCTTACAAGGTCCGCAGAATCCGCCACCATCGCCAACAACCGCTCGATTTCCGGCTCGTCGAAATGGTGGCAATAGCGATACAGCCCCTGCGTGTCCTGCCAACCCAGCAGATAATCGTTCGGCGGCAGCTCGGGAATCCCCAGCTCAGCACGCGCACGGCTCGTGGTTTCCTTCGCCTTCCTCGCCAGCTTATCGCTGTTCAGGAATCGCCAAAAGCTCACGGCCACGAACCCGCCCGGGCGCACCTTCGCGACAAGCGCGCGCAACAGCTCCACACGCCAGCACTCCAACGGCACATGATGCATGAACCCGAACGACACCGCCAAATCACGCATCCGGAGCCTCAAGCGACTCCCGAAGGCAGCCAGCGGAAAGCCGTTCGATCGCGTCAAGATTCTGGAAGCTCATTCGGGACAACGCGTCGGATTCGTTTCGCTCCCCGACTTCCACCAGCGGATCGCAATTGTCCACCGCATAACCCGACAGCATCCTGCTAGGCAAGGCGTCCGCCAAATACCGCTCGAAACGCAGATTGCCGCAAGCCAAGTCGAGCACACACAGCGGCTCACGCTCAGCTCCCTGTGCATCTTGGCTGCGAGCATCAGCGTCTTCGGCAGCGCACGCGTCTGGGCGGACCGAGCCCTCAGCGGCCCCATTCGCGGCAAGCAAAATCCCAGGTTTGCAATCAGTTTTCTCTCCCGCCAAGCCCACAACCTCGAGCAAGCGCACCCAGCCCTGCCACGGCGACTGCCGCGTCTGCGAGAACGATTCCGCGTTCGCGCGATAGAACTCCCCGGTCAGCGCGCACAAGCGCAGCGCCAGCACCTCTTCGGCACTCCTTGCCGCACCACCGCTCGCCACAAGGTCTTCAGCCGCATCGGCCGCGCAAGCTGCGCCGCTGCTTGCGACCGCAAACGCTTGCTCGCGGTTGGCGCCCCCACGCAGTTCCATATTCCTACGACTCGCGCATCTCTCGGGCGCACTGCGCCAGTACGGCAACGAAGCGATCCACATCTTCAGGAGTATTGCGATGGAAGAAGCTCACACGCAGCGTTTCCTTGCCCTCGCGAAGCGGGATGCCTGCCGCCTGCAACGCCAGCGGATGCTTCGGACGCCACGTGCCCGGCGCGACGGTGGTGTGGTTCTCTTCGCACGCCGACGCGCGCGACACGCACACGCGGCGGCCGGAAAGATATTTCACCGATACGACATTCGGCAGGCCGGGCACGCTGACGCTCAGAATGTAGGGGCTTCCGCCTTCGGGCGCATGCACAACCGCATCGGGAATCTCGCGCTTCAAGCCCTCGATGGCGCGCTCGCGAAGGCTTGCGGCGTATTCCATGTCCGTTTCCATATGCGCCGCAGTGATACGCACGGCTTCTGCCATGCCCACTGCAAGGAACACCGGCTCGGTGCCCGAACGCAAACCGCGCTCCTGGTTACCGCCGAACGCGGTGGTGTGCATGGGGAGGCCGCGCTGCACATACAGGACGCCGATGCCGCGCGGCCCGCCGATCTTATGCGCGCCCGCCGTAAGCAGTTGCACACCCCATTCACGAGGGTCGACAGGCATCTTGCAAAACGCCTGCGTGGCATCGCAATGTAGCGGCACGCCCGGCGCCAGCTCATCACGCAACTGCGCGATTTCGGGGATGGGGAAGATCCAGCCCGTCTCGTTTTGCACGCGCATCACCGAGATAAGCGATGTGGGACCGTCCTGCAACTGCTCGGCCAGCTGCTCCATGTCGAAGCAACCATCCGGCGCATCGACGTAGCGGCAATCCCAATCAAGGTCGCGTCGCATGCCGCGAACGGTTCGGGTCACCGACGAATGCTCCAACGTGGAGGTGATGATCTTGCCCGGGTTCGCACGCTGAGCCAAGCACGCCCCGCGTATGGCCAGGTTATTCGACTCCGTCGAGCCGGACGTGAAGTAAATCTCATCAGCATCAACGCCAAGCACATCGGCGATGGCTGCGCGGCTGTCCTCGAGCATTTCCTTGGCGCGGCGCCCTACCACATGCGGCGACGAAGGGTTGCCCCAGCCGTCCATCATGACCTCGTGCATGCGCGCAAGCACCTCAGGATAAGGAGACGTTGTTGCGGCGTTGTCCAGATATGTAAGCGGCTTGTCCACGGGCATTCCCATCGTTGCTTCGTTTCGTTCTTTTCCTTAATTCTAACGTGGCCGTTTAAATGGCACTAAGCCAACATCACTTGGGAACTGATTTCTCGATAAGCGGATAATGCCTGGTCAGCAGCCTTTTTGACACACCATCGATAAGCGCTCTGCATCATCTAAGCCCCAACCTGTCGAGCATTTGCATGGAACCGCCGCGTACGTTCCGCAAGGCCTTCACGTATGTGTAGACATTGTGCAGCGACCAGCGATGTCGAGCGCTCCCCACGACCGTCACGTACATGTAGAAATATCGGCGCAAGCGTCGATGTTGAGCACTCCCCAAAGCTATCACGCACGTGTAGGCATTTCGACGCAAGCGTCGATGCCGCGCCTTTCCCCTTTTGCGCTATGCCGTACAATACCGGCTATGGAAAAGACACTGCATAACATCCTCGGTGAGATTCGCCGCACCAACGCCCCGCTTACCCCCGATGCGCTCGATCGCATCATCCGCGCCCGAAACCGTGAGGTGGCCGGTCCCGTCCGCTATGTGGCGAAGAAGAAGCTGCTGCCGTTTTATCAAGAGGTGAAGGAGCATCGCCCCGAACGCTGGCGCACCTGGGGCGTTTCGCCCGCCGAGGAAGCCCTGCTGGTGCGAACGCTGCAGGTCAAACCGCGGCGCACCGCATCCGGCGTAGCCACCGTCACCGTGCTCACGAAGCCCTGGCCCTGCTCAAGCGCATGCCTATACTGCCCCAACGATGTGCGCATGCCCAAAAGCTACCTGCACGACGAGCCGGCCTGCCAGCGCGCCGAACGCAACTGGTTCGACCCATATCTGCAGGTCACCGCCCGTTTGCGCACGCTGCATCAAATGGGGCACGTCACCGACAAGGTGGAGCTCATCGTTCTGGGCGGCACCTGGAGCGACTACCCGGAGGCATACCAAATCTGGTACATGCACGAGCTGTTCCGCGCCCTGAACGACATAAGCTGCGAAACCACGGTAGATCGCGAATCCGAAACGCGCCGCACGCAATACCGTGACGCCGGCATAGCCTGCGAGCGCGACGACCTTGCCAACTGGGCTGCCAAAGCACAAGCTCGCGTCACCGCCGGCGATGCCTCCTACAACGAAACGGTTCGAAGCCTATACGCCTGCGGAACCCGCGCGGACGGCAACGGCTGGGCCGCCGCCGCGCAATGGCAGACCGCAACGTTTTCCCAGCTGGAAGCCCTGCAACACGAAAACGAGTCCGCAAAACACCGCTGCGTGGGCCTTGTGGTGGAAACCCGCCCCGATGCCGTCACGCCCAAACGGCTTGCCATGCTGCGTCGCTTGGGCTGCACGAAGCTGCAGATGGGTATTCAGAGCCTGGACGAGCGCATCCTTGCCGCGAACCATCGAGGGATCGGCATCGATCGCATGCAGCAGGCCTTCGAGCTCGCCCGCATCTTCGGTTTCAAAACGCACGCTCACTTCATGACGAACCTGCTCGGCGCAACGCCCGAGAGCGACGCCGCCGATTATCGGCGCATGGTCGAGCATCCCGCCTTCAAGCCCGACGAGATCAAGCTGTACCCCTGCGCGCTTGTGGACGGCACGGGGCTGGTCGCACATTGGCGCGACGGCAGCTGGCGCCCCTACACCGAGCAGGAGCTTGTCAACCTGCTAGCCGAAGACGTGCTGGTCACGCCGCCGTTCACGCGCATATCGCGCATGATCCGCGACATCTCGGCACACGACATCATGACCGGCAACAAGAAAGTGAACCTGCGCCAGCTGGTCGACCTGGAACTCGCGAAACGACCCCAACCGGTGCAGGAGATCCGCTCCCGCGAAATCGCCTTCGGAGCCGCCGCAAGCGACGAGTTCTCACTTTCGGAAATCGCTTACGAAACGACGAACACCCACGAGGTGTTCCTGCAGTGGACAACGCCCGACAACCGCATCGCAGGCTTTCTGCGCCTATCCATGCCGAATGCCGACTACGTCGGCGCACACGTCGCTGACCTGCCTATCGATGCCGGCGAGGCCATGATTCGCGAGGTGCATGTATACGGACGCGTTGCCGGCCTGCATCAAGGTGGCCAAAACGCCCAGCACCGAGGTCTCGGCCGCATGCTCATCGAGCGAGCCTGCGATATCGCCCGCGAAAACGGCTACACCGCCATAAACGTGATCAGCGCCATCGGCACACGCGGCTACTACCACAAGCAAGGATTCGCCGACAACGGGCTGTACCAGCAACGCAGCCTATAAGACGCAAGGCGGGCATCGACGCTTTCGTCCTGCAAGACCGCTGTCTTTGATCGCATGCGGAGGCCCGCTAACTTCCGCATGTCGCGGCTCACATCTCGCGAACACCCACTTCTCGCAGATACAGCTCGCCAGTTTCGCGCCGCTCGAATACGTTCGCACTTTCCGCAAGCGCGACTCCGGGACACATTTCGCGCAACGCCGCAACGCTGCCCAACGGGATCGCGGCGCTCGGGACACCTTCGTCAAACGAACACGGCACACCGGCCGCACGCGCCCAGTCGCGCACGCACGCCGCATCGGCCCCAAACGCCTTCGCGCATCTCAGCAAGCGATCCCCCTCGTCCGCCTCAAGCCAGGAATACTGCTTGCGCACAACGTTATCGCAGGTAAAAACCTTGTTCTGCTGATACACCTGTCCCGTATTCTTATTGTCCGAGCTGCAGTAATGCACCCCAAGCCGCAAGTTCTCGCGTGCGGCGTATCCCATCAACGCCAGCGCCTCCGCCTCGCTGCCCGCAACCGGCACGCCGCCGCCGTACCAATAGTCATACAAGTAGTTGAAGGGGTGCTTGCGCAGCTCGAATCCCCGCTCGCGAAACGCTTCGGCATTGCAAAGCGGGAAACAGAATTCAAGCAGGTTGATACCGCGAACCCCCATGGCATCGATACGCGAAAGCATCAGCCGCATCTGATCAAGCGAACCCGGAATCACCGGCATCTCCACCATCACATCCGGCAATAGCGCAACCGCAGCCGTCATACGACCATACACCGGCGCATCGTGATCTGCCACATCCTCTGGCTTGATGCTGAAACGCACCTCGTCAAGCCCCGCCTGCGCCAATGCAGCCAGGCATGCATCATCTAGCAAGTCGCCGCACGTGTACAAGCGCACGTGTACACCCGGGTACAGCTCCTTTGCGCGGGCAATGAACGCAAGCACCTGCTCCTTATGCAAAAGCGGCTCGCCACCCGTTATCGCCAGGCAATCGAACTGGGCACCAACTGCAGCATGCTCAAGCTCGGCCACGATATCCCGACGGTGCGACAAGAAGTACTCGTAGCGATCCTGATTCGGGTTGAAGCAGAAATAGCAATGTCGCGTGCAACGCAAATCAACGAAAAACGTAGCCGTGCGCTCGCCCGTGCGGCACGCCAAGCATGCCGGTGAAATCCATCCATGCCATAGTGACCCGCCGCCGTTTTCGCAATGGCAACCACACATCGCCGCCGTTTGCGAACGCCGCTTGCGCGGGCACGACTCCGCCACCTCAAAGGGGATTCCAAACGCAGCAACCGCATCCTCATAGTCGTGCTCAACCTGATCAAACGCCTGTGCATACTCGCGAATATCCACAAATCCCCCCCTTAAAGCAAAACGCTACTCAGCCGAAAGCTCCGCCGCCAACTTCTCAACATGCGCAGCGTCAACATGCGCAAACGCCGCCATAGCACCTGCAAACGCAGCGTAATACGCACGGATATCTTTGCGAATCACCTCATCAGCAAACGCATCGACCCACGTCAGCACATGATTTCGCAGAAAGTCGCTCTGGGTACGAAGCGTCTTCGCCGCATCCTCATCGCGTCCGTCAGCATACGCCTCATAAACGCACTGACTCATACGCGCCATAAAATCCATCATCGCGGAAACATGATCGTCGGGAAAATGCTGCTCGGTCTGCAGCCTGAAACCCGCCTGATGATAGAACGACCGAACATCAAGCGTGCTTCCCCTGAACAGCATGCCGTCGGTACTGGTATACGGAGACTCCCAGGGACGAACGTAGCTATCGCCAGGAACCTGAAACAACTTGGGGAAATCTTCTTCCATGGCCGCTGTCGCCTTGGAAACCGCATCCCCTTCGCTATGTTCACCCACGCACGCAACCGCTTCGGCAACGCACTCGGTCATCGTGCGGAGGGAAAGGCCCACGCTCTTCTCTGAAAGCCCCTCATCAGCGGCCACCTTACCGGCAAGCCACGCCAACGCGCTTGCCGTGTTCTCGCCGAAAAGCTGCGCAGCTGACGCCTCATGCACTCCGTCGCCGAACACCACATGAAAGGCGCCATATAAATACGCACGGCGTGCCAGCGTCATGGCAATGCGTTTTTCCTCGTCTTTGCTGTCCATCCCCGCTCCTTCTGCGCCGTCGCCATCCAGGGCGCGACACAACGAACCTGAAACAAAACCGCCGCATCGAGCAAACAGCGCGATGCGGCGGCAATCAACCTATTACCAGGTCAGCTCACGCGCTTCCTGGCTAAACGCGCAGTCCTTCGCCTTAATCAAGACGTTCGGATGCGTTTCCTCGGGCGAGGGCAGCACCACGATGCTACCGTTATCCAAGTCGCTACCATACTTCGCACGCAGCTCATCCATGTCGCCAAAATCAAGCGCACGGTTCGGGCAGCCAGCCACGCAAGCAGGCTGGGAGCCTTCTTGACGCAGGCCATAGCAGCCGTCGCACTTACCGGAAACACCCTTTTCCGGGAAGTACTTCGGCTGGCCATACGGGCAGCTCATCACACACATGCGACAGCCGATGCACTTGCTCTGATCCTGAATCACCGTGCCGTCGGCAGCCTTGTAAATGGCGCCCGTCGGGCAATTCTTCAGGCAAACAGGGTCCTCGCAGTGATTGCAGCTAAACGTGTAGCTAAAGCCCTGTACCTTCGGGAACTCGCCAACCGTGTAGGAATGCGCCTCGCGATACAGCGTGCCAACCTCAAGACGGTTCTTGTCCTTGCACACAACCTGACAAGCGCGGCAACCAGTGCAGCGGCTTTGGTCCAAATAGAATCCAACGCTCATGATTCACTCTCCTCTTCCGCAGCTCTAGTTTGCACTCCAGCGAGCCGGCTTGTCGCAGTCGCGGCCAAGCGGAGCGCCGATGTACTTCTCGACATTGCAGATCTGGTTGTTGTAACCAGACACGCCCATGCCACTGTACTCGCTACCAATCAGATAGTTGTCGGAGCCAGCCATATCGATGCCGGTCTCTTCATCGACGTCAACCCATGCGCCATGGGGCACGCCGACCATGCCAGGCATCAACACGTCCATAACGGCAGCGTTGCGCAGGCCCTTGCCATACGGCGAGCTCAGCAGCACCGTGTCACCGTCTTTGATGCCCAGGCTCTCCGCATCGCTACGAGCCAGGAACACCGGGTTTGCCCACGCCTCGCGCAGCCACGGGCAGTTGTCGAACACGGTATGCGAACGACGCAGGTAGTGCGGGTTGAACATCAGGAACGGATACTCGCCCTTTTCGCCGCCGATTTTACCGTCCTTGAACGTGGACTCGTAGCCCGTGCACGGAACGACATAGGTCGGGTACGGCTTGTACTGTTCGATTCCAGGGAAGCCGAACGACGCCATCAGGTCGTAGCGAGCCTGGCAGTAAATCTCCAGCTTGCCCGACTTGCTCTTCAACGGGTTTGCCTCAGGATCATCGACGAACTTCTGGTAGCCGATGTGGCCGTGCTTGTCACCGCGCTTGCGCGGGAACTGATAACCGCCGTTTTCCTTCAGCTCCTTCAACGTGATGATGCCTTCCTGCGGCGTGCCTTCGGCGTTGAGGCTTTTGATATCATCGGCCGTCAGCGTGACCAACGTCTTCATTTTACCGTCATCGCCCATGACCTTGCAGCCGGCAATCTTCTCGTACAGCTGCTGATCCTCGGTCTTGCCATAAGCAAGCTTGGGATCCTTGCCGACGCCCGCAATCAGCAGCTCGCCGATTTCCTGGTCGGTCTTCGCCTCGCCAAGCGGCTGCGTCACGCGAGTGTAGAACGGCAGGTATTCACGGTTGTTGTAGTCGCCGAAACCGCCGCAACGCTCCCACTCGGTCGTAACCGGCAAAATGATGTCGGAATAGCGAGCGTTCGTGGTCATGAACTGCGCCAACGTCAACACGAAGTCAACCGCGCGGTGGGCCTCGATGCCCTCTTTCTGGTTCAAAGACGTCTGCAGGACGGCATCGGTCATATGATAGATGCACTTGATGGGACCAAGCTCCGTAGGATTGGGCTTGTGGAAGGAGCCGTACGCATTGGAAACGTCCTGCGTGTGGCCGCCGCCATTCTTGATGATCTCATACATCTGAGGCTGGCGAACGCCCGTGGTAACCGGATTGGTCGTCTTCGGCATCTTTGCGGTACCGGCGGAAATCAGTCGAGCACCGCCATTGCCGGCGTTTGCGTGATATGCGCTAGCCGTTGCATGACCGGACTTGCCCATATGACCGCCCATGGCGCCCAAGGCAATCAACAGCTGCGGCAGCATTTCGGCACCGTTGCAGCGAGCCATACCGTAGTTGTGCAGAATCATGACCTTGTTGCTCTTTGCCATAATCTGAGCCAGCTCGGTGATCTGCTCAGGCTTCACGCCGCAGATCGGCTCTGCCCATTCCGGCGTCTTAGGCGTACCGTCGTACTTGCCAAGGATGTAGTCCTTAAGGTTCTCATCGATGGTCTTATCCTCGGGCATGCTCTCGGAGTCGAAACCAACCGTGTACTTATGGATGAAGTCCCAATCGATGATGCCTCCCTTTTCCTCGTCAAGACGAAGCATTTCGTAGGCGATAGCGAACATAAGCGCCATGTCCGTGCCGGTACGAACGGGAACCCACTCAGCATCAAGCATCTGGGCGGACGCGTTGTACAACGGGTCGATGGATACGAACTTGGTGCCCTTGTCGCGCGCAGCCATCCAATAGTTGATAGGCGTACCGGCGGCAGACCAAGCAGGATTGGACGACCACATGATAATGTACTCGGCGTTTTCAAGGTCAAAGCGATCGTTTGCCGTATCCGCATCACCCGTACCGCAGTCCGTAGTCGGAAGACCCATCTTCGTCACGTCAAGCGTATACGTGCCATGCGACGTGGTATCCCATCCGCGCACGTAACCGGAAAGGACATTGAGCGTGGTGTTGTTCGCCTTGCAATAAAAACCCGTGGGGCCGTACTCGTCGGAAATGCGCTTGATTTCCTCGGATGCAAGCTTAATAGCTTCGTCCCAGCTGATGACTTCCCACTCGTCCTTGCCACGCATCTGGCCGTTGGACTTCTCGCCACCGCCAGGCTGCCAGCCCTTGCGCTTGAGCGGATGAAGAATACGGTCGGCGCCGAAGCACTGCTGCTGCTGGGTTTTACCGCGCACGCAACCGCGCTGTTGAGGATACTCGATGGAATCCTCGTGCGTGTCATCGGTCTTCTGACGAACAACGGCGCCGTCCTTAACCATGACCTTGTTCATGCAGCGACCACCGCAGTTGTGCCAGCAGGCTGCGGAAATCCATTCGCCGCCCTTTGCCGGATCGACGGGCAGCTCGTGCTTGTCGACGGCCTCGAGACTTGATTCCGCAGAGCAACCAGTTGCGGTCAGGCCGGCAACACCTGCCATAACAACAGCGGAAGCACCCAGGAAACCACGACGGGAAATGTTATTGGAATTCACGGTTTATCCCCCTTCGTTCCCTACAGCGCGCACGTCGCGTAGAACGCGTAACGAGCGACGGCAACACCGATAACCAGAGCAGCGCACACGACGATCGCGAGCGTCTGCTTATTTGCGAATTTGGAAACCAGCAGCGTCAACACAGCAGAAGCGACAGGCGCAACCACCAGGCCGACCACCTGCATAACCGGGCTTGCGCCAGCAGCCGAGAACGCCATGACCTCAAGCACCAGACCAATGGCCAGCACCACGTCAACAGCAACCATCGTGTATGCAACGGGCTTTTCGGACAAATTCACGACGCCAAGCGCAGCGCACAGGCCAAGACCCATGGCAAGATCGCCCGCCACGAAGCTCAACACCGTTGCCGGAGCGTTCGTCCAAACGGGATTACCGAACACGTCGGTGTACGCGGTGCCCATCAGCACCATGCACGCTACGGCAACCACGGCCGTCACCACGCGCAGCGCAAAGGGACTGTCCTTTTTCACGAACGCGATGATCGTGTCGATAAGAGCCAGCACGAAGAACACGCCGGAAACGGCAACCTCGCGCACCATACCAGACGCAAAGTTAACGGTTCCGCTTGTCAACGAGCCCATTGCGCGCGGGATGCTCTGCACATGCGTGGAAGCGGCAATCATGCCGATGGCGAACAAAGCAACTACGACCAGGGGCAAAAGCCACGGGCGATTGCCCGAGCGCTTACGGGCGAAGCACGTTTCAAACACGTACGCACCCGCAGCCATACCTCCCAGCAGCGTGAATGCAAACAGGGATTCGAGACCCATGTTTCCCTCCTCTATTTCCTTGCGCCCGCAGTAGGACGCGCCTCTCGCAAAACACACCTCGCCCGCGCGTTTCGCGTTCTCCTGCTTTTTCCGCGAGACATGCGAATACGCACGAAGAAAGCAGGAGGCTGAATATGATTGTTGGAAATCAGCTGAACCCTCCATGCGCAATTATAGCAAAATTGTCGTGCGACAATCAATAGTGTCGCACGACAATTTTGTAGTGTATTTATTCTATTTTGAGAACAGTAGTTATCTCAACTGGTCAGCTAAAAGCGTAATCGACCTGGTAATTTGCACCTTGGATACCACACGTCGAGCAACAGTCCCTCGATCTTTTCTTACATAACTGTCGCACACGCCGTCACACAGCCAGCCCCAACCAAGCAGGCCAAGTAAGTAAGGAGTTATAGCGATTTGCTTTCATCGGCTTTTACGTTAAAGCCCTCGCTATATGCGCTTGGCACTACAAGCGTACTGTCGTTATCCTGCATGCCCTCGTACGTCAAATGCAGCTTGCGCAGCGCAAGCGCCACTTCGTCATGGTTATACGTTTGTGCAACCTCATCAAGGATTTCGGAAACGTCGCGCTCCGCTTCCATAAGCGTGATACGTGCGCTTTTGCGACATTCCGCCTGAGCCTCCAACGACATAACCCCCTGCAGCTCTTTAGGGATGATCAGGTCGCGCACTTCAACCGAAACGATAGAGATGCCCCAATCAGATACCTTTTCCTCAACAGCCTCACGCAGTTCCTGATCAAGCTGATGACGACGCATAACCACATTCGACAACGATGCGCGACCGATGGCATCGCGCAATGCCGTTTGCGCGGAAAGAGCTACGGCAAAGTGATAATCCTCGACCTCAGTACAAGCCTTTTCGGGATCCCAAACCACCCAAAACAGCACGGCATCGACGTCAAGCGGTACCAAATCACTAGTCAGCGCCTCTTCGGCGCCAAACGGAGTTGCATTCATGCGCTGGTCAACGCGCAACGTGCAGAATTCAAACAATGGGACGGTGAAAAACAAACCCGGGCCCGCAAGCCGATTAAATCGACCCAGGCGCATGATCACGGCACGCTCCCAATCCATGCAGACGTGCACCGACGAAAGCACAGCAAGGCCAACTACTGCGGAAAGCAGAATACCTGTAAGCGTCAAACCAGACGCCAAGGCCACAGATGCTCCCAACATCAACGCAAATGCAACGATAGCCAAGGCTATCGTTATCATCACAGCGCCATTTCGCGTCGCTCTTTTCGTAGGGTCGGAGCGATACGCGTCGGCTGCAACACCGAATTCCATCTCAGAACGTCGATACGTATCTTTTTGCCCCGGAACGAGCCTCTCGCCGTTATTTTTGGTTTTCATGGCCCCTTTTCATCCTCCTCACACACGCAGACACCAGTTTCGGGATGTCTTCATACGCCATTCCTTGCTCCAGGCAGCTTTTGATGAAATCTTCGGCGAGCGCATTGACCCGCGCATCCCCTTTTTGATTGTCGCCCGGTTCGTTCACGAACACGCCACTACCCCGAACCGTCTTCACATACCCATCGCGCTCCAACCCCATGTACGCTTTGCTTACCGTGTTGTATGCAATGCGCAAATCGGCAGCGTACTTACGCACCGTGGGCAATTTGTCGCCCGGTTTATAAAAACCCGATGTAATGAGGTATGCCATTCGGTTTCGGAGCTGAACCCACAGCGGTAAGTCGCTGTTTTCGTCAAATGCGAACGAAGGCGTTTCCTTTATCGCTTTCACGCGTAATCTTTCCGTCTCACACCAAGGGCTGCACACCTGCAGCCACCACTACCAATCGCAAGCATAGCCCTCCGACAAGCACGAGCACCGACGCGAACGCCGTTGCCGGAGCACTCAAATGTCGCCCGCTCATCAGGGAAAACATTTCAATCACTATCGGTAATAGTAGCGCACATAAGACAAAGCCGCCCCAAAATAGCTGCGAATGTCTACCTGTCAGCACATCGGCGCTCGCTACCGGGGCAAGGCTTGCAAACAGCAGTATCGTCACGAGGAGCTCGAGCACCACGAATACGAAATCAAAGCGCAGTAATTTGACATCCCATTGCCGCACGGCCCGCCGATCCTCACATGAGCATAGAGCAAGCATTATCACCGCACAGCCGCACGAAAGCGCAGACAGAACGAATAGCACCGGAAGCCACATCGTCTGCCAGAATTTCACAGCGACAACGCTTTTCAGCAGCATTCCCGTGTATGCCATAACCACGAACGCGACGGGGATGCCCACGGCTTTTAGGACCCACAGAGCACGCCGCACGTGCGCTCCCAGCGAAAACGCCGCATCGCAGAAAGCCGCCAACGAACTTCCCATCAACAGCGACAACGCGAGCACACCAATCGAAATCAAGCTGCTTGTTGGATATAGCAACAAGTAATAAAACGCATCCGGTCGACCTAAATCAGCGATTAGACACAACACTCCCAGTATCAAAATGCAGAGTGTCGCGCCATACACGATTCTCCTTATGCGTTGATATGTTGATTCACGCAAACTTTTCGGCGCATGAGAAGCCCTATTACGCTCATCATGCCTATTCCATGTCGACATATTGCTCGCAACATCCAACACAGCCAACACGGCATATGCGCCTGCCGATGTTCCGCCCAAGAATAGATATACCGCTATCAGCCCGCTAAATGTCATGCGCCCGCCTTTCTTGAACACGGCAAGAATATCACCGTCGCACGACAATTCACAACCATATGAGCCAATGTCTCCGTAGCGTTCTAGCTCGCCACCTGTTAAAAGATTACGAGCTAGAACGCCACGGAGGCAGATTCATTCACGCGACTCAAAAGGAACCCAAGCCGTGCCACAACCTGTCTGCACGTGCTCCAAACGTACGCCGAAGGACTGCTCGATAGCAGCACGAACGCAGCCATCCGTCGGTTCACTCTGCACAGCCAAGCGTCCTCGCTCCATCACGAACACCTGGTCGGCAACAGAAAGCGCCAGGTTCAAATCGTGGATCACCGCGACGACCGTCTTGCCGCGCTGCCGAACCTGGCGAATCAGCCGCACCATATCGAAACACGCCGCCACATCCATGAACGACGTTGGTTCGTCAAACAGCACGATCGGCGTATCTTGCGCTAACACCATAGCCATGCGCACGCGCTGCCGCTGCCCACCCGACAGGCTCTGCAGCGAACGATCGCGTAGCTCAGACACGCCGGCAAGCAAGAGCGCCTCGTCGATGCGTTCTTCGTCTTCCCTGCTCAAGCGCGAAAACGATCCGCAGCATGGAAACCTCCCGCACACCACCAGCTCGCGCACCGTCATCATCGGCGCCTCTTGCTGCTGCACCAACACGCCTAAAAGACGCGCTCGCTCGCGAGCAGCCAGCGATGACACGTCGCGCCCGGCAATGCGCACGCGCCCCGATGTCGGCTTCACCAGCCCCATGGCAAGTTTCGCAAGCGTTGATTTCCCACAGCCGTTCGGGCCGACGATGCAGCTGATGCTCCCTGTCGGAAACAACGCGGAAAAGCCGTCGAATAAACGGCTTCCGCCGTACCCGAATACGACGTCATCAAACTCAAGATCGCCCATCGACTTCTCCTTTCCGCGAACGAAGAATCAGATAAATGAAGAACGGGCCGCCTATCAACGCCATGCAGATTCCCACAGGGACCTCAAACGGCGCGAACAGCGTGCGCGCAACGGTGTCGCACGCGCACACCACGATAGCCCCGGCAACAGGCGAAAGCAGCAATACGCGACGGTTATCATGACCGGCGAAGAAGCGGACGATATGGGGGACGACCAGCCCGACGAATCCGATAAGCCCGGCAAAGGAAACCGCGGCACCCGCCAGCAGCGCCGCAAGCGAAAGCAATATCAGCCGAGTTCGCTGCACGTTCAGCCCCAGCGCGTGCGCACCCTCATCCCCCAACGACAAGATGTTAAGACGAGTTCCCTGGCCTGCGGCCACAAGCAGCCCGACGCAGATCGCGCACCCGGGAATCACCAGCTCAGACGCTATCACACCCGAAAGGCTTCCGACCAAAAACCCCGATGAGTTCACGTAGGCATCCGGATTGAAAATGAGAATCGCGTTCATTCCCGCCGTGAATATGGACGTGAGCGCCATGCCGGCAAGCACGATGGTCAGGCGCGAGGCCCCCGCATACAACGACACGAAGAACACCAGCAACGCCGAAGCGAGCGCGCCCACAAACGCACCGGCTGCCGACACGCCCAGCGCATGCGGAGCCACGCATGCGAACAGCAAAACGAACAGGCCGGATCCAGCGTTGACGCCGATGATGTTTGAGCTGGCCAGCGGATTATTCAACGTTGCTTGGATGAGCGCACCCGCCTCGGCAAGCGCAGCACCGGCAAGCACGCCCCCAAGGACACGCGGCACGCGCACGTTCGCCAGCACGTTCACTGCCATGTCGGACGCGTTGCCCGTAACGTACGCCACCACGTCGCTCGCGCCAATAGATGACGACCCCAGCGCCAGACCAGCGAACACCACGCCGGCAAGCGCCAAAAGCAAGACAGGCAGCATGATGCGAAAGCGACGTCGCGCACAATCCGTCATCGCAACCGTTTTGACTCGATCCCTACGATCCCTACGCACGAATCAACCTATTCGCCGTACAGCGCATCGAACAGGACTTGATACGCTTGATCCCACTGAGCATTTGGCTTGTACTGGAACAACTGCGGATCAAGCGTCACCACACGACCGTTCTTCACCGCATCAAGCTGCGCCCATGCCGGGTTCTGCGTCGTCTGCTCGGCCAGCGCTTGCTGCGCCGACTCATCAGAATTACCCATAGGCAGAAGGAAGATGGTTTGCGGGTTATCCTGAATCAGCGCCTCTATGCTGTAATCGGACAACAGGCCCTTATCGGAATCGGCGATGTTCCGTGCTCTCAAATCGGCAAGCATGGTTCCCGTCTGCGTCGAGGACGACTGCACGCGCGTACCGCCCGAATACGTGGTTAGCACCACGGCGCTGCCAGCTTGCTTTCCTTCCGTCTTCGCGCAAATCTCGGCGATCCTATCTGCCGGATCCTGGCCGTTTTCCGCATACGCCTGCTCGTCGCCTGTGATATCGCAGCACGTGCGCAGCATGCGCAGATAGTCGTCGAACGTGGTTACCTTGAAATACGCCACGGGGATGTTCGCCGCTGTAAGCGTATCGGCCAACTCGGTTTGCGCTACGCCGCCGCCGCGGCCGCTGCTCGACCCTGTCAAAATCACGAAATCGGGGTTGAGTGCGATAATCGATTCGGCGTTGAGCGACGAAAAATCGCCGATCTTCTGCGCATCCGACGCAATGTGGTAATCGGAGAAAGCGTCATCGGACGCTCCAACCAGCGTACCGCCGGCCAGCTCCCACACGTTTGCGAAGCTGCCCATGCCGGCAACCACGCGATTATGCGACGAGACCGTCACTTCGCGGCCCAAATCATCGGTAAAGGTATACGCGCCCTGCGTTGCCGACGTCTCCGTTTCGCCCGCATTGGATGCAGCGAGGCTTCCTTGCGACGAGCACCCCGCTAAAGAGAACGATCCTGCGCCCATAGCCAACACGCACGAAAGCGCAACGGCGCCTTTTGCCACTTTGTTCATTGCTTGCTCCTTTTGGATTGATACGTGCCGCTAAGCAACCGATACGCCGGACGCATCCCGTGCTGCGCTCTTCATGCCCCATGCACAATAATCGTCCTGCCCCAAAATGTCCCCATCATGGTAATACGCAGCGCGAGCGCGACATCCGCCGCAAATGCCCTTGTAATCGCACGCCCCACACGCGCCCTTATACGCCTGCGTGCGCAGCTCTTGAAACACCGGGCTGGTACGCCAAATCTCGTCAAACGGCTGTTTGCGCACGTCGCCTGCATCTTCGGTCATATATGCGCACGCGCGCACGATGCCTTCGCTTCCGACTACGCAGTACGTCAGCCCCGCCAAGCAACCTCGCGTATAGCGCGTTTGAACACCGATCTGCTCGGCAATACGCATAAACTGCGGCGCGCACGTAGGCTTAACTTCGATGCCGGCATCGCAACCGGCACGCAAAATGTCAGCAAGCAGCTGCTCGTTTTGCTCAACATCGATGCTTTCGTCTGAAATGTCCTTACCACGCCCGACCGGCACCAAGAAGAACACCGAATGGTTCATCGCGCCCGATTCTTTGGCAAACCGAGTGATGTCGCACACCTCGTCACGGTTCCAATCAACCACAGTGGTGTGAACCTGGAATGGCAGGCCGACGCTTTTGCAGGCTTCGATTCCCGCCAGCGTTGCCGCATGCGCACCGTTGATTCCGCGAAACTTGTCATGCTTTTCCGCGTCAAGGCTGTCAATGCTGATGCCCATAGCGCACGCACCCGCCGCTTTCAGCTTTCGCGCAACGTCTTGCGTGATCAAGGTTCCATTGCTGCCGAATACCGGGCGGAGTCCGCATGATGCCGCATGAGCCACTAAGTCGAAAATGTCATCACGCATAAGCGGCTCACCGCCACTGAAAATCATGATCTTGAAACCTGCGCGCGCAATGTCGGAAATCATCGCGCGCGCTTCTTCGGTCGACAGCTCTCGGTTATCGCACTCGTCTGCGTCTTGATAACAATGAGCGCACTTCAAGTTGCATCGATTCGTGGTCATCCACGATACGATCATCGTCTCCCCCTCTGATTGAGTTATCACTGCAGGAGAAAACGGTACCGAGCGACGTTACGTCGCCGTCAATACAACGATAAGCGTACCTGTGCAGCTATTCCCGCGAATCAGAACGAGAACAATCGAGCGCATCTTGCAAAAAACTCAGTGTGCGCCGTTGAATGCCGGCATAAAAGTCACGACCGTACTGCTTTGGCCCCGAGCTGCGTTGGTTTGCCAAGCGCTTCAAACCAGCAAGGGCATGGGGCATGCCCCCTAAGCTGGAAAAACGAATCGCAAGCGCTCGTGCGCGCTCATCGGTTGCCAATACGCCGTCATGCATTGCCTCGATCGTATCGCCCATCAGCTGATGCCAACAGATAACCTCTTCACGGGATAACTCGGGAATCGGGCAACCCTCAAGCGATTCGCCGGTGATGGCAGACCACAGCATGTCCTCACGATCCCGCACGCTACCAACAGCGGATGCCGATTCGCTCCAATCCACATGATCGGCCACAGCAAGATGCGCGCGCAAACTCTGCAACGCATTCATATCCCGAAGAATCCGCGCGCTTTCACGCTCGAGCTCCGCTTCGCGTTCCGCCAAAGCGCTAGTCAGCTCACCGTCGGGGTCGCTCCCTTCGCCCTCCTGAATCTGGGAAAGCGAAAGCCCCAGGTATTTCAGCGTAATTATGCGATTGAGACGGTCGACGTCAGACGAGGAATACAAGCGAAGATTTTGCTCCCCTTTGCATGTGGGATGCAGCAGCCCGCGTTGATCGTAATACTGGATGGTTCGAACCGTCACGCCGACGCGTGAAGCCAATTCCCCAACCGTCATTAAGTCTTGGCTGCTTTGCTCTCCCATGTCCTGCTTCACCCCACGAACCGACATCTACTCTGCCGAAAAAAATTCACTGTAGCGGATGACGCTACGTCATCGTCAAGCACTACCTTGCAGATGAATCGAACACGCAAGGGTTCAAGCAATCAACCGGAACCCGGCCCTGCACAGCGTCGATAGCCGCTTGCATCGCGCGCTCGCGCAGTTCGCGGCCGGATTCCTCCGACCAATACGCCGCGTGCGCCGAAAGCACAGTGTGCGGTGCCTTCATGATGGGATGGTCGAAGTCGAAAGGCTGCTCCTGCTCGAACACGTCCAAGCCCGCGCCCCACAACTTATCCTCGCAAAGCGCCTGGGCCAATGCCACGGTATCCACCACGGCGCCGCGAGCGGTGTTCACCAGCACAGCATCCGGCTTCATGAGGGCGAGACGTTCGGCGTTGATCAGATGATGTGTCTCGGGAGTAAGCGCGGTATGCAGGCTCACCACGTCCGCCGTCTGCAACAGCTCTTTCAGGCGCAGCACGGGGTAACCTTCGGGAGTACGCCGCCCGGGTTTCAAGCTACGCGACCAGCACACCACCTCAAAGCCCATACCAGCAGCTTTCTTGGCCGCCGCTCTGCCGATTTCCCCCATGCCGACGACGCCGAACACGCGACCGCGGCACTGCCCGAGCGGGCGCGTGCGCGCATAATCCCACACGCCGCGGCGCATATCGGCATCAAGCTCGTTGATCCGGCGCAAAACCGAAAGCGCCAGCGTAATGGCGTGATCGGACACCACTTCCGTACCGTAACCGGGCACGTTGCACACGGCAACGCCATGCTCGGTTGCGGCCTCCACATCGATCTCGTCGTACCCGACGCCCGTACGGCTGACCGCCTTTAGGTTCGGGCAGGCCTCGAACACCTCACGCGGGAACATCGCATACGACGTCACCGCTGCATCTGCACCGGTTTCCAGCAATCCGTAGATAACCGCCTGGGCGGTGCGGCCATGCGTGACCTCGAACTCGATGCCCGCATCCCTGGCCATGGCCTCTTCCAGATTGTTATCCTCGAAATCGGTATCGACCGCTACGATCTTCGGCATATCCACTCCCATCATCGCCCTTATCAGGCGTTAGCTTGCTCGGCCATTTCCTTCAAATCGGACAAGTCGGTGGGGTCGTCAGGCAAATCGATTCCATATGCATCCGCAATCGCCCGCGCCTGTTCCACGCGCAACGACGCCAACGCACCTTGCTTCGCCTGCGTCAGATACTCGGACGACAGCAGCAGGCTTCGCGCGATGAATTCCGTTACACGCGGATCGGTACCGGACACCTGCAGCACGCCGACGACGGATTCCGGGGTCAGCGACAGCAAGCTGGCGCCGTCCATCCCGACGGCATTCCCGACAACCTCATCCAGCGTATCGGCCGCCTCTTTGGGATCTTCGTCCTCGTCGGTAACACGCCGCAGGCTTTTAAACATCGCCTGATAAAACGCCAGCAGCAATTTCATCAGATAGTCTTGCTCGAACATCGGCGCTCCTAGCTATTCGTGGGTTCGTGGAAAATGCCCAGGTGTTCGTATGCCCTCTCGGTTGCCTGACGGCCCTTCGGCGTACGGATGAGCAGACCCTGCTGCATTAGGTACGGCTCGTACACGTCCTCA
>OLNK01000889.1_pt1 | contig 28061 bp, 23 predicted proteins | sample 1672791 | NCBI WGS metagenome assembly OLNK01 (sample SAMEA3136724, study PRJEB25190) | human gut metagenome | biome: human gut; feature: human-associated habitat; material: faeces | place: Austria | collected 2013 | reverse complement strand
GGCTCGAGACTCCTATGAAAAAGCTCGGGGCCCCGGTGCGCGTCTGCGCGCCGGGGCCCTTGCCGTGATGGTGTACCCTAGGCAGCGCTGTGATTTTAAGACCAAGGGGGTTCGCTATGAGGATATGCGCGTTCGGCTCGTCGAGCCGGGATCTGGATGCGCTGTACATCGATGCCGCTTATGAGCTGGGGCGCACGTTGGCCGAGCACGGGCACGGCCTGGTGTTCGGGGGCTACGACGTGGGACTGATGGGCGCGGTGGCGCATGGCGTGGGCGATGCGGGCGGCAGCGTCATAGGCGTCGTCACCGAGGGCCTGAACAAGAAGGGACGCCCCGTGTACCCGTGCACCGAGCTGATCTGCGAATCCGACCTGGCCACCCGTAAGACGCGCATGACCTCGCTGGCCGATGCGTTCGTCACCTTGCCTGGCGGCCTGGGCACGTTCGACGAGTTCTTCGACATCGTCTCCCAGGTGAAGGCTGGCGAGCTGGATGCGAAGAGCGCCATCCTGAACGTGGGCGGCTATTTCGACCCGCTGGTCGAGATGCTCGACCGCGCCACCGCCACGGGCCTCAACTCTACCGACTGGCGCAGCAGCTGCGACGTGTTCAACTCCCCCGAGCCGCTGGCGGCGTGGCTGGAAGCGTAAATAGGTAACGAAACGCTTCCGTTTCCCATAAATACTTGCCTGCATCTAGCACTCGTGGGCAAAGAGTGCTAACTTTCTTTGGTAGCAAATATCGTTATGCACATGCTCAAGGAAGGGGCTCATAGCATGGCTAAGGAAATCGCATACGACAACGAGACGCGCGAGAAGCTTGCGACCGGTGTGGCGAAGCTGGCTGACGCGGTGCGCGTGACCATCGGCCCGAAGGGCCGCTACGTCGGCATCACCAAGAAGGGCGAGCGCCATCCCAACGTCTCCAACGACGGCGCTACCGTTGCCGCGCACGTGGGCGCATACGACCATGTGGAGAAGATGGGCCTGCAGGTGGTCCGCGAGGCTGCGACCGCCGCGAACAACGAGGCCGGCGACGGCACTTCCACGGCAACGCTGCTCGCCGACGCCATCGTGCGCGAGGGCGTGCGCTACGTTACCGCCGGCAACGATCCGCTGGCGCTGCGTCGCGGCATCCAGAAGGCCGCCGACGTCGCATCCGACGAGCTGCTGAAGGCCGCCACGCAGGTGACCACGCGCGAGCAGATGGCCGAGATCGCCACCGTTTCCTCGGGCGATTCCGAGATCGGCGCGAAGATCGCCGAGGCCCTTGACGAGATCGGCCAGGACGGCGTCATCTCCGTTGAGAAGTCCACCAAGTTCGGCATCGACCTGGAAGTCAAGAAGGGCATGCTGTTCGACCGCGGCTTCATCTCCCCGTACATGGCCGACGACATGGGTTCCATGACCGGCGAGCTGGAGCAGCCCTACATCCTGATCACCGACCAGCGCCTGGCAGACAACTTCAAGGACGTCGTGCCCGTGCTGGAGGAGGTCATGCAGTCCGGCCATCCGCTGCTCATCGTGGCCGATGACGTGCGCGGCGAGTCCCTGAACTCCCTGCTCATGAATCGCCAGAAGGGCACGCTCATCAGCGCAGCCGTCATGTGCCCCGGCGCCGAGGAGCGCCGCAAGGCCGAGCTGGAGGACATGGCCATCCTCACCGGCGGCGAGGTCATCTCCCCCGAGCGCGGCCTGTCGCTGGCCGATGCCAAGAAGAGCATGCTCGGCCGCGCCGCAAGCGTGCAGATCACGAAGAGCCGCACGCTCATCATCGGCGGCAAGGGCAAGCAGGAGGCCATCGAGAAGCGCTGCGAGGCCATCCGCAACGAGCTGAAGAACCCGCATTCCGATTATGAGCTGGACGTCATGCGCGAGCGCTTGGCGAAGCTGTCCGGCGGCATCGCCGTTATGAGCGTCGGCGCTGCAACCGAGACCGAGATGAACGAGATCCGCAGCCGCATCCAGGACGCCCTGCGCGCAACGCGCTCGGCCGCAAGCCAGGGCCTGCTCGCCGGCGGCGGCGTTGCCCTGATCCAGGCGTCCAAGGCGCTTGACCAGGTGGAAGTCGCCAACGAGGAGGAGCGCTTCGGCGTGGATATCCTGCGCAAGGCGCTCGAGGAGCCCATGCGCGCGCTGTGCAGCAACGCCGGCTACAACGGCGACGTCGAGGTTGCCAAGGCGCTTGAGGCGCAGCCCGGCTTCGGCCTGGATTGCGAGACCGGCAAGTACGGCGACATGATCTCCATGGGCGTTGCCGACCCGGCCAAGGTCACCGTCACGGCCCTGCAGGCCGCCGCGTCCGTTGCCTCGCTCATCCTCATCACCAACTGCAGCATCACCGAGGCTGACAAGAAGGATAAGGAAGAGAAGTAGCAGTCGCGCAAGCAGCTGCCGCGCTGATCGGGGAAGCAGTTTCCCAACGCGAAGCTTCGGCTTCGCCAACCCCCTTTCAATAGAGCATGCAGAACGGGAGTCCTACAGGGCTCCCGTTTTTTATACGGAACGCGAAATCGTATAGAGAAGCGCTTGAAAACGCGCGCTAAGTTATACGAATCCCGGAAATCGTATAAAGTAAATGAGATTCCAGCGCCCTTCTTTATACAAATCGCGAAAACGTATAAAGTTCGAACCGGAATTGGCTGGAATGTTATACGAATCGCCAAAACGTATAACCTGAACCGAAGGGCGCGCGCATGGATTATAAGGAGCTTGCGAAGGTTTTCTACATGGACTCCTCGAGCAATCGCGAGGCTAATCTTGCCGCCGAGGAAGCGCGTCGTCGTGATTCGGTCGGGACGTTTCGACTTGGTTATGAGACTCAGGCGGGTGAGCTGTTCCTTGCTGTTCCGAAAGAGCTATCGGCTCTTACCGAGCAAGTGCTGCGCACAGAGCGTAAGGTGACGGCGCTACTGAACGGGATGAACTTGCTTGCTGCGAATGCCGTTTTGCGAGGGCTGGTGTTCGACGAGGTCGTATTCACGAACGCTATCGAGGGTATTCATAGCACGCGTCGCCAGATCAAGGACGCGTTGGAGTCGGTATCGAACGATGCTCCTCGGCGTCGTTTCAAGGAGCTCGCCCTTCTGTATATGGATATCGCTTCCGGCAAGGCGGAGGAGCCGACAACGCCGGAAGGAGTTCGCGCGATCTACGACAGAGTGATGGATGGGGAGCTTGACGACGCGCATGTTCCCGATGGCCGGCTGTTCCGCAAGGACGGCGTTGATGTTATCGCGGGAGGGGTGAACGTGATTCATCGGGGCTTGGAACCCGAGGAGAAGATCGTTGAGGCCATGACATCGATGCTCGCGTTGGCTGAAGACAAGGGGCTTCCGTCGCTGTATGCGGCGTTGGCATCGCATTATCTGTTCGAATACGCTCACCCGTTCTATGACGGCAACGGCCGAACGGGAAGATATCTGTGCTCGCTGATGCTAGACAGGTCGCTGTCGAAGCCGACGGTTCTGTCCCTTTCCCGGGTGATTTTGGAACATCGCGATCAGTATTACAAAGCTTTCCGCAGCGTTGAGAATCCGATGAACAAGGGCGAGCTGACGTTTTTCGTGATGGAGATGATGAGCCTTGTGAGAAAGGCTCAGTTGGACGTCATCGATCGCTTGGATTGCGCTTGGAGGCGGCAAAGCGAGCTACGCGAATTGATGGATGATGCTATTGAGCGCACGGACCTCAAGAAGAAGCAGGAACAGGGGATCGTATTCATGCTCATGCAGTATGAGACGTTCGGGATGTTCGGCGATGCGAGCGTTGAAGAGGTTGCCAACTATTTAAAGGTGGGGACGCAAGCTGCTCGGAAACATTTGCGTGCGCTTGAGGACAAGGGCGTTGCGGTGAAGGTCAACCAGCGTAAGCCTGTGACGTTCGGGCTTACGCAGCAGTTCAAGGAAGAGTTCGGGGTAGAGCCGGTGGTCTGGCGTAATCCTTTCGAGTAGGGGTTCATCGTGTGCAGAAGGTTCACGGTCGTTACGTGGGATGAGGTTGCGGAAGTTGTGCGCGAGCTGCAGGCGGATTCGCCTGTGAACGCGCAGCCCGATTGGCCTGCGCATCCGATGGCTGGTGAAGCTGCGGCGGCGCAGGTTGAGCCGGGCGAAGACGCGTTCCCCGGCGCAGGCGCTGACGTGATTGTCCGTGGACCGGGGAGTCAGTTGGCTGTTGAGCGATTGACCTGGGGATTTCCCGTTGAATGGCAGCAGCGCCCCGTGTACAACACGCGTTTGGAAACGGCGATGGGGCCGAATCCGGGTATGTGGGAGCGGCCGATCGCGCAGGGTCGCGGCATCGTGGTGACGGGTGGTTTCTTCGAAGCGCATGCGACCCAAACGGCACGCAGCCCGAAAACGGGGCGGAAGATCAAGCAGCAGTATCGTTTCGAAAGCGGCGAAGGTTCGCCGCTGCTGCTGGCGACGGTATGCGGTCAAGGCTGCTTCTCGGTGGTGACTACGCGCCCGAACGCCAACGTTGCTCTCGTGCACAACCGTATGCCCCTGGCGTTAACGCTCGCCGAGGCGCGTTGGTGGTTGCGCGCGCCGTGGCCCAGCCTGGTGGCCAACTGGCAAAAGCTAGCAAATCGCGAAGGGTTCGCGTTGACGGCGGCCCCGGAGCAACCGGCAGCCCCGGCAGCGCTTGGGCAGGGGACGTTGTTTTAAGGTGTGAGTCGTTTGGGGGGGTTGCGGGCTAGTTTTTTGCTGTTGCGCAACGGCTTTTCGCCTCGGCGTCTTCTGCCGAATTGGTTGTTGTCGAACGAAGCGGACGCTGGCAGAATTGCAGTATGGCTTCGAGAGATGCAAACATATCGACTAGGGTGGAAACAGCGGAGGTGCCGTTCCCTCTGGCGCGCATTGATGGTTCGATATGCGTTGACGACTTCCTCCCGTATACGAACTTATCGATCGAGCGTGCGTTACGTTTGATTCCTCTTGAGGATGATCCAGAAAGCCATCGCAACCTATATGCGTGGTTTATGAATGAAACTGGGAATGAAGGCATCCGATTCCATGGCAGTACATTGCCCGGAGTTCAATTCAAGCATGTGGCGCAACGTGGGATTCATGTGCCGAGTCGTCATAGGTATGCGGCAACGGTGACAGTTGCTTATAACAGCTTATACAGCGATAACAACGATGGTGCTCGAGTTGATTTAGGCGATGGAACGTGGATCTTGTATTACTCCGCCCATCAAAATAATTCCGGCGGTACGACCGATATGCACTGGAACCAAAAACTGGTGAATTGCCTGATGGACGGCGTTCCCGTTGGCGTGTTTCTTCAGCAGAACTCGTCGTCGAGTTCGTACCTGCGCTTTCTTGCATTCGTTGAGGAGTTCAATCCCGAGAACGAGTTGTTTACCTTGCATGGGCCCGTTACGCCGGAGACCGAGCATTTATTTGCCAGTGCGACTCTGCAAGCTGAAATGGGGGAGTCGGCAACGGTTGATGAGCATCTTCAAGCAGATGAGATACGCGATCCGGAAAGCATGGAAGAGGACCGCCGCCGTTTTTCCGTTGTTCGTCACATGGTGCGTCAAGGGCAGCAAGCGTTTAGAAAAGACCTGTTCAAGGCTTATGAAGGGCATTGCGCGGTTACGGGGTTCGACACGAACGAGGTGTTGCAAGCAGCGCACATCCTTGATTACCGCGGTACCCAAAGCAATATTGTGGAGAACGGCATTTTGCTGCGATCTGATATTCACTTGCTATTTGACAGCTATTTGCTGGGCATTAACCCTGCCTCGATGCGCCTGGAGGCAAGTCCGCGGATTTCGGACGGGCAGTACGCAGATCTCGATGGCAAGAAGTTGTTTCTGCCTAAAGAGAAAGCCTTGCGTCCGAACGAGAATTTCCTTATCGCGAAATATAAACGTTTCAAGTGTTGCGTTTGATCCTGATAGAGTGTCGTGGCATTCCTCTTAGTTGAAGCTGAATGCCACGACACTTTGCCTTTTTGCCATTTCGCTAGCGATTTTGCCCTGTTGCAATCCATTGATGATCGGACTGATTGCTCCGGCTCTCAAGGCCTTTCCGTATTAGCTCACGGTTTGCAGATGCCGCAGGGGGAGTAGCCTCGGGCTATGAGTTGGTCGCGGGTGCCGGTGAAGTCTTGCTTGTTTGCGCTTGAGATGTCGCTGGCGGCGGAGCAGTCGGGCTTGTGGAACTTCTTGTTCTTCACGTTCAAGATGTAGTCCTGCTGCTCGGACACGCCTTGGCTGCTGGCGTTGTTGCTGCCGGCTCCGTTGGCATCGCTGGTGTTGCTCTCGCTGCCGGCCCCGTCGCCGCCGCTGCTACTCTCGTCGTCGGCATTGCTCCCGTTGGCGCTTCCCGCAGCCGCCTTATCCGCTCGTGCGGCTGCTGCGGTGGTGATGGTGGCGCTGCCTTTGCTGGTGACTTGCGGGGTTTCGGACGATTCCCAGCTTTCGCCGGTCACGTAGTCGATGGCTACGCCCGGCTCCACGTTGTACACGAACACGTTGAACTGCACGGCTTCGCCGTTGTCCTCGACGGACTTCGCTTCCATCTGAACCCCGCGCGCCACCAGGTCGTTTGCGGCGAACAGCGGGGTGACGCGGTAGAGCACGTGGTTGCCCGTGCTGCGCACATAGTCGCCCACCAGCTCCTCGTAATACAGCATGCCCACCGCGTTGAACGTGCGCGTGCCTGTGATCAGGTTTTTCTCGTTGGCGTTTTCTCCGCATAGCTGATGCGCGATCAGGTGGCTGCGGTTGTACAGCATGCCGTCGTCGACGAAGCTGTATTTGCGCTGCACCCACCCGCTTGGGTGTACCTGCGAAATGTCGCCGCGCTTCTCGTTGGATACGGTGTCGGGTCCGATGCGTGCGAAAGCGGTGCCGCAGCGACCTTCGAAATCCAGGTCGCTGAACTGCATAAACGTTCCGCGCGCCTCGTCCTGCGCCGTAAACCCGGGCATGCCATGGTTGATATCGATGCACAGCGCGCCGGTATACGCAGGGATGTCGGCGATGGTCGCCTGCGCGGATCGCGCGTCGTCGGAGTCGCCGTACGTGCCGGCGCTTCCGTCTGAGCTGCTGATGGAGCTGCCGGATCCAGCGGCGTTATCGCCGATGCTGACGGTACAGCCCGTTGCGGGAAGTGCGAACGAGAACGCCAGCGCCAGGGCGGCTAATGCTGCGGCGATGCGCTGGGGAAGCGAAAGCGTGTGGTTATCTTTCAACGGCGGCCTTTCTGTTGTTGCTTAGGCTGCCGATTGTAGCGAATGGATTTGATGTACCTATGGCGCGCAAGTGCCTGCAATATAATGTGCGCATGACTAAAACGCAGCTGATACTCAATCGATACAAGCCCCTTGCCAAGGCGGGGGTCGGCGGCTTCGGTACGGTGCAGGTGGCATGGGATACGCGCATCCAGCGCAAGGTGGCCATCAAGTGCATCCCCTTGTCCGAGGCCGAGTTGTTGCGCGCCGCTCTCCCCGGGGCAGATGCGCTCGATATTTCCCCTGATGAGCGCGGCGAAAGCTCGGCTGGCTCTCAAAGCTTCGGCCTAACGGGCGCGCATGCGGCGGGTTCCGCGGCATCTTCGGCGACCGCCATCGATCCGGCGGACGTTCCCCCTTGGGAGGATTTGCCCGAGGAAGCGGGTTTTGCGGGGGTCGAGGATGCTGGGGTCCCCGACGGCCCCGATGCGTCGGCGGAACCGACGAGCGCTCCCGCCCGCGAAGTTGGGCCCCGCTTTGCGGGATTCGATTCTGCGGACCCGCCGAGCGCCGATTCGTTCCCTAACCAGCTTTTGCCCGGTCAGTCGGTCAGCCTGACGAATGCGGTCGACCCTGCCAGCCGCCCGCTGGTGCGCACGCTCTCGCGCATCCCCGGATTGGACGAGGCCCGTACGGCGGCCATGCTGTCGGACCCGAGCATCGTCGCGGTGTACGACTTCGAGATCCAGGATTCCACGGCGTACCTGATCATGGAATATGTCGAAGGCATGACGCTTACCGAGCTTTTGCGCGACCACGACGATCGGCTGACGCTCGACGTGGTCGCCGCCGTGTTCGACGCGGTGGCGCACGCGCTTGAAGTGGCGCATGAGAACGGCGTGCTGCATCTGGATATCAAGCCCGACAACATCCTGATCAACGCATCGGGCCAGGTGAAGGTGACCGATTTCGGTCTGGCAACCTTGGCCGACGCGCAAGGGTACGGCGTGGCTGGCGGCGGCACCATCGGTTACATGCCGCTTGAGCAGATGCGCCAGGAGAACCTTGACGCGCGGTGCGACGAATGGGCGCTCGCGTCGGTGACGTACGAGATGCTGGCGGGTGAGAACCCCTTCTTGGCGCCGAACCTGTTCCAAGCGCAGGAGGCCATCGAGGACGGCGAGCTGGTGCTGCCGTCGCTGTGCTGGGACAACCTCGACCCGGCCGCGGACGACCCCATCTTCTACGCTTTGGACCCCGAACGCGAGGAGCGCTACGAGTCGGTGGCGGATTTCGCGGAGGAGCTCTCGCCGTTTTTAGGCGACCCGGCGAAGGGTCGCGCGGAGCTGGCCGACATCGTGGCCGGTCCGGAGGAGGAAGAGGAGCCTGAGCCGCAGCCTCGCGAGCCCGGCATCCCGTTGCGCGACCGCATCACGCCCGAGCTGCTGTTCTTCGGCTCGCATGCGTGCGGCGCGGCAGGGTCGGCGCTGCTGGCGTTTGCGGCGCTGCAGAACATCTCGCAGACCGAAGGGTTCGCCAACCCGCTGTTCTGGGGGTTGCTGCTGCTCATCACGCTTGCCGGCGCGCTTCGCCCTCATCTGGGCGCGCTTTTGGGATTCGTTTCCCTGTCGGCCATGCTGGTGATGTGCGGCGTGCCCGCTGCGGGATGCGTGCTGCTGGCGGGCACCGGCGTATGGTGGTGGTACCTGGGCCGCGCGGGCGATGCCATCGCGAACGCCGCGCTGGCGACGCCGCTTGCCGGCGCGATCGGGTTGGGGCCGCTCGGCCCGTTGGCGGCGGGTTTTGTGCTGCGTCCGGTTGCGGCGATGGCGACCGCGGCGTTCCAGGTGCTATGCGGGTTCATGCTGGCAGGCTTGGGAAGCGCCTCGTTCATGGGGTGGGATGTGCTTGCTACCTGGCATTTCTCGACCGCGGCGTTCGCAAGCGATGCGGTGATAGACCGGATGGCGGCCATGCTGTTGGAACCGGGCACGTGGATCATGGCGGCAAGCTGGGTGCTTGCGGCGGGTGCTTGCGCCTTGCTGCGTTGGCGTCCCACGCGGCTGTTCGCGTCCTTCGGCGTGCTGGCGGGCGCGGCGGTGCTGGTTGCCGGGTTCGTTTTGGCGGCGGTTTGCGGGTCTCCTTCCGCATCCGCCTTCACCGACCCTGCCGATGTGGCCTCGTTGGTCGTTTCCTCGGGCATTATGCTGTTCGCCGCCTATCTTCTGCCCGACCCCGAGTATTATGACGAGAGCGGCGAATAGCTTCCGCCTCCGACGTTAGGGCGAAGCGGCGTTGCGGGATAACGCAAAAACGGCCGTCGGCGCGGTGCCGCGGCCTTACATGGATAGGAAGGAAACCCATGATCGAGCTTAACGACGATAAGACGTTGTTCTCCTTCGACCGCGATCTTGAGCCGGTGCTGACCGTGAAGTCCGGCGAGACGGTGCGCATCCGCACGAAGGACTGCTTCAGCAACCAGCTGACCGGCCCTCAGGACACCATGGACGATCTGGACTGGGACGCCATCAACCCGGCGACCGGCCCGGTGTTCGTCGAGGGCGCGAAGGCTGGCGGCTCGCTGAAGGTGCGCATCGAGAACATCGAGTTCGACGATCAGACCTGCTCCGCCACTGGCCAGGACGAAGGCGTGTGCGGCAACCGCTTTACCGAGTGGGCCACGCATTACTGCAAGATCCAGGGCAATACGCTGGCTTGGGATGAGCGCCTGAACATCCCGCTGCGCCCCATGATCGGCGTCATCGGCGTGGCCCCCGAGGGCGAGCCGGTGAACTGCGGCACCCCGGGCAGCCACGGCGGCAACATGGACAACACGGCGATCACCACCGGCGCCACGCTGTACTTCCCCGTGGCGGTCGACGGTGCGCTGTTCGGCTGCGGCGACATGCACGCGGCCATGGGCGACGGCGAGGTCAGCGTCTCCGGCGCCGAGGTTGCGGGCTACGCCACCGTCACGCTGACGGCCATGCCCGAGCTGAAGCTGGTGAACCCGCTGATCGAGAACGACACGCATTTTGGCATCATCGTGTCCGCGGAATCGCTGGATGCGGCCGCTGAGCTGGCCGTTCAGCAGATGGTCGACCTGCTGGCATCGCGCACCAACGAATCCGAGGCCGATCTGGTCATGCTGCTGTCGCTGGTCGCCGACGTGCAGGTGTGCCAGATGGTGGACCCGCAGAAGACGGTGCGTTTCATGGTTCCGAAGTACGTGCTGGACGCCATCGGCTTCGCGCTGTAGCTTCAAGTTGGGAAACATAGAGCCCGCAAGCGCCGTGCTTGCGGGCTCTTTTGCGTTCGGGCAAAAAAGAAACCGCCCCGCGTATTGGCGTTGCGGGGCGGTTCGGCGGCAGGTGTGAGTGAGTGGCCGCCGCGTGATTATTCGGAGTCCTCTTCGTCGTCATCGTCGAAGAAGGACCAGTCGTCCTTGCCTTTCGGGCGGTCGACGAACGTTTTGCGGGTGCGACGCTCCATGATGATGCATGCGATAAGGCTGATGACAAGACCCGCACCGATCATAATGCCCATGCCGGCATATGTCTCGAAAAGAAAGTGGTACAGGCCGATCCAATCCATGCTGTTCCTAACGGTTCGTTCGCAAGCGCTCGAGGGCGCGTATTACAAAGCCAAAGTATACTACACCGTTTCCGGTCCGGTCGCGCCAAGAGCGAAGAACAATCAACGATTAGCAACAAACCGCAATAGTTCGAAGGTCTCGAGGGCCTGACGGTTCGGGCGGACGGTTCGGGTCGGACGGTTTGGGGACGTAGGACCTGTCCCCGACCCAAGCCTTCAGGCAGGGTGGGCGGTTTCGGACAGATAAGCCTCCGTCCCCATGTGTCTGTGGAGGTGGCACCAGCAGGTGTGTTGGGGGTTGCCGAACGCCAGCGGCGAGGGGCGGCTGGTGGTGAGCGTGTTGATGCAGCCTCCGACGTCGATGGGCTCGGCAGCATCGGCATCGGCGGTGCGGTCGCTGGCGGCCCCGGGCGTGTTTTGCATGCTGCGGCCTTCCGCTGGCCGATTCGATCTCGATCCCCTGCGGGAACAGCACCGATCCCGTGGTCACGATGATGAACCAGGCCACGAGGCACGCGGCGATGGTGCCGGCGATCACGTCTTCGGTGACGTGCGCGGGAAGGCGCAGCGTGCCGAAACGGTTCGACGCCTCCACCAGGTCGCCGGTTGCGATGCCCCGTGCGTCGGCGTCCGCGGGGTTAATCGAGATGACCTGCGGCACGCGCCGCGAAACGGCGGGCACGTTGCCCCATGACGAATGGATGCGCGCGACGCTATGGAAGCCGAACATGCGAAGCGGCTGGTCGCAGGCGGGTTCGGTGTTTGATTCGCTTTTGCGACCGTTTGCGGGAAGTCCGGCGTCCGATTCGCATTCCCGGCCGCCTGCGGGAAGGGATGCGCCCGATCCGCTTCCCTGGTCGTTTGCGCGCAGCCCGGCGTCCGGTTCCTGCGCCCCGTCGGCCGCAGCTTTCTCAACGACGAACTCCGCCGGGCCCCATTCGGGAACGTAGGTAGGGATGGGCGTGATGGCGCTTTCGTCAGGTGTGCCGCGCAGCGCTTTGGCCGCGGCGGCGAGCTGTTCGCTGAACAGCTCGATCTTTCCCGACGGCGTGTCGAGCGGGTGCGCGTCGGGGTCGCTTCGCCAATCGGCCAGCGCCACGAACGGCTCGCCGCAATCGGCGCGCCAAGCAAGCCCTTCCTCGAGCAGCCGGTCGAACGTCGGCAACCCGGTGCTACGCTCGCGGTCGCCCTCGTACAGGCGGCGAATCCATTCGCCTTCCGTGCGTCCTTCGGTGAACGCGTCTTCTATTCCCCAGCGTTTCGCCAGCTCAACGCACACTTCCCAGGCACCGCGTCGCTCGAAGCGGGTGCCTAGCTCACCGGCGCTCGCAGCGATGCGCCGGCCCCAACCGTCGGCATCCATCGCGCTTTTCTGCTCCATGCGGAACAGGTCGGGCAGCACGATGTCGGCGTAGCGGGCGGAGTCGGTGAACTCTACATCGATGTTCAGGATGAACTCGCACTTCGACGGGTCGCCCAGCACGCGATGCGCACGGTTGACGTCGCCGTGCTGGTTGGTCAGGCAGTTGCCGCCGTGGCATATGATCGCCTTGATGCTGCTGGGAAGGTGCGCGGCGCTATCTTGATGTTGTCCGGAATCTGTTGCACGGTTGCTATGCGAAGTCTGCTCCAAGCTCGCTTTCGCAGCGAGGGCGAATCCCCTTGCTGCGTCGTTTTTTGCCGGGGCTTCCTGCGTGGAGCCTGGTCCTTCTGCATTAGCACATCCCGCTTGAGCTTTCTCCGCCGAACTTGCATCTTCCGCATTGCCGCAACTTGCTTCTGGCAGCCCGCGAACGCCCTCGCGTGCGCCCAACGCCTCGCCATTCTCGATGGCATCGAGGAACCGATACGCCGGGATGCGGAATGGAACAGCGTTCTGGCCTGCGGAAACACGCGTGAGAAAGCCGCCGCCCCAGGCGATGTTCATGCCGTTGTTCGTGCCGGGCAGACCCACCTGTCCGAGCGCCGCAGCCAGCATCATGATCATGCCGCTGGTCATCTCGCCGTTGCTGCGACGTTGCGGACCCCAGCCCTGCATGATGAACACGGGCCGTGCGGTGGCAAGCTGTGAGGCCAGTTCGCGGATGTCATCCGCGGGGATGCCGGTGATCGCCGCTGCCCACGCAGGCGTCTTCGCCACATGGTCGTAGCCGGTGCCGCGTAGATAATCCATCACGGAAAGACCCATGTCGCGCCAGTGCTCGGGCAGCGTCTCGTCGGTGAACCCGATGCATCGCTCGTGCAGGAAATCCCAATCCAGCGCGTTGTGCGTGAACGCAAGCTCGTGCAGGAGCGCGGCTGCTAGCGCACCGTCGGTCCCAGGGTTGATAGGCAGCCAGGAAACGGTTTGTTGGTCCGATCCCTTGCGCTTGGGAATGGAGCCGTTGCGGCGGGGGTCCACCATCACGATGCGCCCGTCGCGTTCGCCCACCTGCTCGACTACGCGGTCCCAGGCGCCGTGCCAGGTGGCGCGGCCCGTCCCCGTTTCCGCTGGCGAAGCGCCGAACACCAGCACGAGCCGCGCATCGGCGGCGGCGTCGAGCTCGCTGCCGCCAGGGTAGAGCGCGCCGGGCCCGTATATGCTGCGCACCATGGCGTTGATCTGCGGATTCGAATAGTTGTTGTAGTGGTCGAGGAAGCCGCCGAAGCAGTTCATCAGCCGCTCGAACGGGTCGGCGGTGGTGCACGATTGCCCGGTGGTGTAAGCCAGGTAGATGGACTCGTTGCCGTGTTCGCGGCGGATGCGGGCCAGCTGGTCGGATATCTCGTCAAGCGCTTCGTCCCAGGTCACGCGCTCGAACTGCGCGGAACCGCGCGGCCCGACGCGGCGAAGGGGCCACATGAGGCGGTCGGGGCTGTTCGCCCACGCGCGCATGGACCGCCCGCGGTGGCACGCGGGGGCGGCCTTGTTCGCCGACACGCGCGCAAGCTCGCCGTCGCGCAGGTGCAGCTCAAGCGGGCAGCGGCCCGGGCAGTCGATGGCGCAAAACGCCGGCGTGCGGGTTTCGGCGGGGAAAGCGGCTCGGGTTTGCGGTTTGGTTTGCGCTCCGGTTTGCCTCGATGCTTCTCCCGCAGCGCCTTCTACGGCTGCTCCGCCAGCTTCGCTTCCAAGGGAGGAAGCGACCGGCTGCACCTTACGGAACAGCTGGTCGGCTATGTTCGTGATCGTTTTCATGCCCTCATTATCGCCGTCGCCCTTCGCGCGCCGCTGCATGCGCTTGTTATTGCGCCGTTATCACATAGCCGCGATCCCTGCGCCTTCGCATGCCGCTCCCGTGAAGGCCCCTCATCGCCCGCGCCGCACGCGCGTTCGCTGCGCTATACTGGGAAACTGCTCTACTACAACCGATTCATAGAAGGGGAGCGCGCAATGCTAGATCTTAAGTTCGTTCGCGAAAACCAGGAAGCCGTCGCCCAGGCGATGAAGAACCGTCATGCTTCATGGGACGCGTCGCGCTTCTCCGAACTTGACGAAGCCCGTCGTGCCGCCATCACCGAGGAGGAGGCTCTGCAGGCCGAGCGCAACGCCACCTCCAAGAGCATCGGCCAGATGATGGCCGCCGGCGAGAAGGACAAGGCCGAGGCCGCCAAGGAGCGCGTCCGCGAGATCAACGACCAGCTGGCCGCCGTCTCCGCCAAGCGCGAGGCCGCCGATTCCGAGCTGCACGACATCCTGCTGCGCACGCCGAACATGCCGGCCGACACCACCCCCGTGGGCGACGACGAGAACGACAACCCCGAGGTGCGCCGCTGGGGCACCCCGCGCGACTTCGAGGCCGAGGGCATCCAGATGAAGCCGCACTGGGACCTGGGCGCCGACCTGCACATGCTCGAGCCTGAGCGTGCCGTGAAGCTGGCTGCCAGCCGCTTCGTCCTGCTGCGCGGCCAGGCCGCACGCCTGGAGCGCGCCATCATCAACTTCATGGCCGACACGCACACCAGCCGCGGCTACACCGAGTGGTGGTGCCCGGCCATGGCCAACGCCGACACGCTGACCGGCACCGGCCAGCTGCCCAAGTTCGAGGACGACCTGTTCAAAACCCGTGAGGGCCTCTATCTGATCCCCACGGCCGAGGTGCAGCTGACCAACATCCACTCCGGCGAGGTGCTCGAGGCCTCCGACCTGCCGCTTCACTACTGCGCGTTCACCCCGTGCTTCCGCGAGGAGGCCGGCAGCGCCGGTCGCGACACGCGCGGCCTCATCCGCGTGCACCAGTTCGACAAGGTGGAGATGGTCAAGTACTCCAAGCCCGAGGAAAGCTACGACGAGCTGGAGTCCATGGTCAACGACGCCGAGAACATCCTGCAGCTGCTGGGCCTGCCGTATCGCGTGATCAGCCTGTGCACCGGCGACATTGGGTTCTCCGCCGCCAAGACCTACGACCTGGAGGTCTGGCTGCCCAGCTATGGCGCTTACAAGGAGATCAGCTCCTGCTCCAACTGCGTCGACTTCCAGGCGCGTCGCGCGAACATCAAGTATCGCGACCCCGAGAACTTCAAGGGCTCGCGCTACGTCCACACGCTCAACGGCTCCGGCCTGGCGGTGGGCCGCACCATGGCCGCCATCATGGAGAACTACCAGCAGGCCGACGGCACCATCAAGGTCCCCGAGGTGCTGGTCCCCTACATGGGCGGCGTCGAGGTCATCGGCGACCAGGCGTAAAGCCGGCGCGGCATTCTGAAGGAAAACTGCACGTAGATAAGGTATTTTGCACGTGGTAACGAAACGAAAGCCACCGAAGCAGAATAACGAACAGGGCGCGCCGGGCAAACCGGCGCGCCCTTCCGTTAAGGGCAAGGCGGTCGCCCGCCCCGAGGCGCGTCCGGAAGCGGTGGCCGGATCTGCCGACGCCGCCGCAAGCGCGGCGAAGCAGGCCGGCGCCCAGGTGGCGGCACCGGGCAAGCCCAAGCGGCGCATCGCCATGCCGCAAAGCTCGACGCGCCTGAAGCAGAACCAGGCGGCGAACCAGGCCGCCCCAGCTCAGGCCGGGGAAACGGGTGCAGCGCAGTCAGCGCGGCAGCCCGCCTCGCGGCCTGCAGGGGCTTCTGCATCGCAACCCGCGCGACAGCCCGTCGCGCAACCCGCGGGGTCATCCGCTGCGCAGCCTGCCGGGCCCTTTGCGGGATCTTCTTCCCCGCAAACCGCCTCGCAGCCCACCAGGCCTTCGGTCTCGCAACCGTCGAGGCCTTCAGTGACGAAACGCGGAACCGGCAAGCCGACGAAGGCGCGCAAGCCGTTGAACGTCCCTTCGGTGCAGCCGGGCGGTGACGGGAACGCCCCGGCGTCTGCGTCCGGGGAATCCGCTGCGCCTGCCGAGCAGGCCTCCACAGCGGAAGGCAAAGGCGCCGCGCTGAAGCGCCGTCTGAAGCGCTTCTCGGTCGCAAAGGCCGAGAAAACCGCTTCCGATCAGGCGAAGCAGATGGAGGGGGCCGTCTCCGAGGCCGATGCCGAGCAAGCGAAGGATGCCGCCCGCGCCGCCATTGCCGGGGAGGCCGCCAAGCGCAGGCTGGAGCGCCGGCAGCGCATGCTCAAACGCACCGGGGAAGGCGAAGTCGCCGATGCCGCAGGTCAGGGCGTTGCCGAAGGCGATGTTGCGCAAGGCGGGGAAGCTGGCGAGGGGTCGCAGGCTGGCGAAACGGCGCGCAAGCTCCCGTTCAACTTGTCCGAGCTGCACCTGACCTGGCCCGTTGTCGCCGTGTTGGTGGCGATTGCCGTGGTGGTGGTCACGGTGGGTTCGTTCTCGTGGGGTCGCTGGCTTCGCTATGACGATGCCGCCGACTTCCAAGGCGCGTGGTACGCGAACGGTACAACGTCCCTGGTCACGGTCGATGGCCAGGAGATCCATCTGACCAGCGACGTCGCTTACGGCTACACGCTCGACACGGGGGCGAAGACCATCACGTTCACGTTCGGGGACCTGCAGGGGCAGGGGCGCTACCGCTTCTCCGCCGACCGCAGCGAGCTGGTCATCACCGACGGCGACGGGTTCTCGTTCTGGGGCAACCTGTTAAGCGATATCGGCTGGCAGTTCGGCCAGCTCATCACCGGGTTGCAGGGCAAGGAAGCCCCGCGCGAGGAGGTCGTCGACGGCGTGACGGTGCTCGATCGCACGCCGGGCGAAGGAGCTGTGGCGGCGCCGGCAAGCTCGGCCCCGGCCCAGGACGCCGACGCGTCCTCCGTGGACGACGCGTCGGGCAACACGGGCAACGGCGAAGCTTCCGGCGGCGAAACCGCTGACGGCGACGCTGCCAGTGCGGATGCGTCGGGCGATTCCGTCGATGGCTCCAGCGGTTCCGGTTCGCAAGAGTTCACCGGCGCGGTGGCCGAAGGCGGCATTGAGTCGGCGGGCAGCAACGCGGTGACCCTCGAGCAGCTGAAAAACGGGTCGTTGCGATGATGCATGACGGCGCCTGTGCGGATGGGGGCGCTTCGGCGGGCCCTATCCGTGTCGAGCGTGTGGAGGTGCGGCGTGGGCACTTGGTGTGCCGGGTGGCGTTCGGCGCCGCGCCGCGCGTCACTTCGCCCCAGCTGATGTCACGCGCGCTGGCCGTGGTCCCCACGTTGGCGCAGCATGCCTGCGTCAACGAGCGCGGCACCGTGTTCGCCGCGGTCATGGACTGCACCCCGCTGCCGCATTTGCTGGAGCATCTGGTTGTTGACCTGCAGGTTCGTGCGGAATCGGGGCAGTGGTTCACGTTGCCCGGCTCTGCTGCGGAAGCTCCGCCGTCCATGGCGGGCGCAACGCACGATCGCCCCATCGTGGGCACCAGCGAATGGCTGGACGAGGCGGCGGGCATCGCCCGCATAGACGTGAGCTTCGCCGACGACCTGGTGGCTCTAAGGGCCATGCGGGATTCCGTGGCGTTTCTCAACAAGCTGTTGCGCGTGTGACGCGCAACATACAGGGAAAGGAGGCCCGAGATGGGCTTGAAGATAGCGGTGATCGCAGGCGGCGCGTTCGAGGCCGAGCGCTCGCTTGCCGCGGCGAACGACGTGATGGCGGCGCTGAAAGAGGCCGAGCACGAGCCCGAGCTGTTCCAGGCGGACGGCTCCCTCATCGACGATCTGCTGCGCGCGCAGCCCGATGCGGCCATCAGCTGCCTGCGCGGCGGCGACGGCGAATCCGGCGACATCCAGGACGCGCTCTCCGCGATTGGCCTGCCGTGCGTGGGCAGCAGCGCGGCGGTGTGCCGCCTCGCCTACGACAAGGCGGCGCTCGCCGAGGCGCTCCAGGCGTACCACAACCTCACGGAGGACCTGGTCACGGCAACGGTTCCGCAAACGTTGACGCTTTCGCGCCGCGCGTTCGAGCTGTGGGGCATGGAAGCGGCGCTTTCCCAGGTGGAAAGCCGCTTCCCTGGCAGCTTCCCGCTGTGTGTGAAGCCCGCGTCCGGCAGCTCCGCCCATGGCGTTTCCCGCGTCGAGGATGCCGAACAGCTCGCAGAGACGCTGCGCGAGGCGTTGAAGATCTGCGAGCGGGCGCTCGTGCAGCCGTGGGTCGAGGGCGTGCGGCTGAGCGTGCCCGTCATCGGCACGGGTTGGAACGCCTTCGCGCTGCCCCCAGTGGAGATCGTGGCGAAGGAGGGCTGGTACGACGCCGCGGCGCGACAGGCCTCTGACGCCGTCGAGCTGCACGTTCCCGTGCGCAACGCGTCGCTGTCCCCGAGCGAGGCAGATGCCCAGGCCATCCGTGCCGAGATTGAGCGCGCGGTGCTGGAAACCTATCGCGCTCTGGGCATGCGCGACTGCGGCTGCATCGACCTGATTTGGGACGGCGCGCAGGCCATCATCTTGGAAGCCGTGGCGAACCCGTGCTTCTCCGCTGAGGCCCCGTTCGCGCAGGCGGCCAAAGCCGCGGGCCTTACGTTGCCCAATCTTCTCAACGAGCTGGTCGAAAGCGCGTTGGACGCGTAAATCGGCAGATAACGGGGGCCTTTGCGGCCCCCGAGCTTTATCCGGGCCCTTCGCAATCTAACAAGTAGGCAACCTTTTTCTGCAGGTATTGGAAAGTCGGCAAGTCCTTGTTGGCTTGCTCGTATAATGGCAGCACAGATGATCGTCCCGCATATTTAGGAGGCCGTGATGAGCAACAAACTTGGTATCTTTCTCGCAGGTGGAGCCGTTGGTGCCGTGGCGGCTTTGCTGTGCGCTCCCCGTACGGGCCAGGAAGCCCGCACCATGGTTGCCGAAAAGGTGAACGAGGCCTGGGGTCAGGCGCAGAACATCAGCGCCGACGCCGGCGTGAACGCCCAGCAGGTGTATCAGAGCGCTGCCGCCCGCGGCCAGGAGGTCGTCTCCTCCGTGCAGGCCAAGGGCCAGGAAGTGGCCGGTCAGGCCGCTGCCCGCGTGCAGGAGGTGGCCAGCAACCTGAAGCCGTCCTTCACTCAGGACAACGACGAGCTGCGTGACAAGATCGAAGCTGCGCGCCAGCGCATCGCTTCCCAGGTGGCCAAGAACGCCGAGGAAACCGGTCAGGCAACCGAGCAGGTCGTCGAGGCCGTGGCCGAGGCCGTCGAGCCCGCTGCGGAAGCGGTCGCCGAGGCAGCTGAGCAGGCCGAGGAGCCGAAGGCCGAATAGCATCCTATTCCAATCGTGATACCGAAGCGGCGTGTCCGGCCTTAGGCAGGTTTCGGCGCGCCGCTTCATGCTGTATAAGGGGATTTCCATGGCAAGCAAACTCATCACCACCCATGAGCTGACCGGCACGCGCGTTCTGGGCGGCAAGAAGGGCACGAAGCGCATCGGCAAGATCCGCCGCTTCGTGTTCCACCCGAAGGAGAAACGCGTGATCGGTTTCGTGGTGAAGCGCCCCGATCTGCTATGGATGTTCCATCGCGCCGACGTGTTCGTCCCCATCGACGGCTACGACCTGGTGGACGGCCGCGTCATCATCCGCCCCGATGCCGCCGCAAGCGGCAAGGCCTATTGCAAGAAAGAAGGCCTGAACTGGGACGACTGCGTGCTGTGGGTGGGCCTTCCCGTTATGAGCGAGGATGGCGAGTCCTACGGCATCGTGGGCAACGTCACGTTCAACCGCCTCACGGGCACGGTGGATTGCTTCGAAACCGACAACGGCGCAACGTCGAACGCCCTGCTGGGCAAGCGCACCATCCCCGCCGACATGGTGCGCGGCTTCAAGCGCGGCATGGGCGCCGCGCTGGCCAACATGGGCGCCGAGGGCGTGGAGGGCGAAGAGGTGCAGCTCGGCGCCATGCTCGTTTCCTCCCAGGTGGCGAATCTGAACAGCGAGGGCGGCGTGGCCGAGAAGGCCGGCGCCGCCACCGCCGTTGCCGTCGACAAGGTGCAAACCACCGTCGACAAGGCGAAACCCGTGGTCAGCAAGGCGGCTGCGGCAACCGGCGAGGCGGTCAACAAGGGCGCGTACGCCACGGGCAAGCAGATCAGCAAGTCCAAGCACATGTTCCAGGATTTCAAGGCGGAATACGACAAGGCCGTGGCCCCGTCGGACGGGCAGAAGAAGGCCGCTTCCGCAAGCAAGGCATCTTCTTCGAGCAAGGCCTCAAACGCCAAGAAGAAGGCTGCCCCGAAAAAGAAGAACATGTTCGCCGCGTTCAAAGATGAGTACGACAAGGCACGAAACGGCGACTAAGCCGGAAAGCGAAGTGGGCTAATTGAAGCGCAAGGAAGCAAGAGCTCAATCGAACACTCGCAAAAGGGGCGCCGTCAAGCGCAAGAACAAGGCGGCCCGTAAGAAGAAGCGCGAGCAAAGGCAGCATCAGGGCCTTCGCGAGCGCGCGCATGAGCGCAAGGAAGAGCTGCAACAGAAAGCCAACGAGGAAACGCAGGTGCGCGGCAGACCTGTGCGCCGCGGCGATATCTTCAAGATCGTGGGCCTGGCGGCGTTCGTCGGCATCGTAAGCCTGGTCAGCTGGTTGGTGTGGCCCTACATCCACATGATGTTCGAGCCCGGCGGCATCGACCAGGTCATCGACAGCGTACGCAACGCCGGTCCCATGGGCTTCCTCATCTTGCTGGCGCTGCAGTTCCTGCAGATCGTGGTGGCGTTCATCCCCGGCGAGGCCACACAGATGGCCGCCGGCATGCTCTACGGTCCTTGGATAGGCGGCCTGGTCATCTTGCTGGGCAGCATCTTGTCGAGTGCGTTCGTGTTCATGGTGGTGCACCGCTTGGGCGCGCCGTTCGTGAAGGATATGGTGTCCGAGAAGTGGATGGATAAGTTCGATCGTTTCGAGCGGTCCGGCAAGCTGGAGCTCATCGTGTTCGTGCTGTTCCTCATCCCCGGTATGCCGAAGGACATCTTCACGTACCTGGTGCCGTTGACCGATATGCGCATGCGCACGTTCCTGCTGCTGTCCAACATCGGCCGCATCCCGGGCATCCTGGTCTCCACGTATGCGGCAAGCGGCCTGGTTGATGGAAACGTGTGGCAGAGCATCGTCATGCTCGCGGTGCTGGCTGTGGTCGCGGTGGTGTGCGTGATCTTCCGCGAGCAGCTGATGGGCGTGGTCGAGAAGTTGGGGAAGAAAAGGTAAAGGAAACGCTATGGATTCGATGAACGAACGCAGCGCAGCCGACGAGCTTGCCGCCGCCGAGGCGCAGTTGAAGGCCGCACAGGAACGCCTCGACGCAGCACGTCTGCGCATGGCGTCCGAACAACCGCAGCCATACGCGCAGCCTGCGGACGCGCCCGTTGATTCGCAGGGGGCGCAATCGCAGCCGCAGCCGTATGCTCAGGCGCAGCAGGCGTCGTATGCCGCTCAGCCTGCTCAGCCGGCATCGTTTGGCTCGCAACCGCAGCCTCAGCAGCCGACTCCGCCAGCCACCGCTTGGCAGCCCGATGCGCAACAGGCGCAGGGCCAGCCCTACGTGCAGCAACCCGGCGCCCAGCAGCCGGCCCAGCCGTACGCCGCGCCCCAGCAAGGGTCGCCGTACGCGCAACCTCAGCCGCAAGCGCAGGCGACCCAGCAGCCGTATGGGGCGCAGCCAGGCTACGGGTCCGTGCCGCCGCAGAACCCGTACGGTCAGCAGGCGCAATACGGGTACCAACAGCCCTACGTCGCGCCCGCGGTCGGCGAAAAGGACCATGTGGCGGCAGGCTTGCTCGCGCTGTTCCTAGGCTGGCTCGGCGTGCACAAGTTCTACCTGGGCTACAACACCTCGGGCTTCATCATGCTGGGCACGTCCATCTTGGGCGGCATCCTCACGTTGTCGGTGGCTTCATGGGCCATTTGGGTCATCGCCATCGTCGAGGGCATCTTCTATCTATCGAAGTCCCAAACCGAATTCGAGCAGATGTACGTCATCAACAAACGAGAATGGTTCTAACTGTTCCGCTTGCCTGTCGGCAAGCGGACTTACTCGACGTTGCGGGGCCCTGCGGCACGCCGTCTCGCCCTTCAGCTGCGCAGGCATGGCCCAAAGGCCAATGCCTGCTTGCTTCAGGGCGATACGACGCACCGCAGGGCCCCTCGCTGACTTTGCTGGCATCCCGGAGGATTTTGGTTTCTATCTCGGGAGCTTTGCTTTCTATCCCCTGAGGTTGCTGGGGGAGGGCCTATGCCGGGTACCCTTGCGCCTGGCGTCCTCAGCGGTGGGAAAGCTCCGGCGAGTGGCCGCTTGCCGAGCTGGTCGCGGCTTTTTTCCGTGGATAGGCGCGGTTGGGTTGCCGCTTCGTTAAAATGAACCCAGACATGCGGCGCGTGCTGCGCCGTTTTTCTTGGAACTTGCATCCTATAAGGAGGAACATCATGCCCAAGATCACTCGCGACCAGGTGAAGGTACCTGCCGACGTCCTGGCGGACGTCCGCGAGACGTACGTCGACAACTACATGAAGGCAACCCGTGGCACGGGCCGTCTCATGCTGTTCGCGTGCGACCAGAAGGTTGAGCACCTGAACAAGGACTTCTACGGCGAGGGCATCGACATCGCCGATGCCGAGCCGGAGCACCTCTTCAAGATCGGCGATCAGGGCGTGTGCGGCGTTTTGGCTGGCCAGCGTGGTCTTATCGCGCAGTATGCCGCCGATTACCCCAACATCAACTACCTGGTGAAGATGAACTCCAAGACCAACCTGGTCAAGACCGCCCAGGAAGATCCGTACAGCCCGCAGCTGTACGACCTGGAGGCCGTGCTCGCCATGCGCGACAACGGCGTGAATATCGTGGGCCTGGGCTACACCATCTACCTGGGCAGCGAGTACGAGTCCACCATGCTGGCCGAGGCCGGCGAGCTCATCGCCGCCGCCCACGCCAACGGCCTGCTGGTCGTGCTGTGGATCTACCCGCGCGGCAAGGCCGTCACCGCTGAGAAGGACCCGGACCTGATCGCCGGCGCCGCCGGCGTCGCGCTGTGCCTGGGCGCCGACTTCGTGAAGGTCAACCCGCCCAAGCCCGAGGGCGACGACAAGCGCACGCCTGCCGAGGCCCTGAAGGTCGCCTCCATGGCAGCAGGCCGCACGGGCCTGGTTTGCGCCGGCGGTTCCACCGTTGACGCCGAGACGTTCCTGACCCAGCTGCACGACCAGATCCACGTGGGCGGCGCCGACGGCAACGCCACCGGCCGCAACATCCACCAGCGCAGCCTGGACGAGGCCGTTCGTCTGACGAAGGCCATCAGCGCCATCACGCTGGCCGACTACACCGTTGCCGATGCCCTGAAGGTGTTCAACGGCGAGGCCGACTTCGTTTGGGAGGACTAACAGTCCAGCCTAATCGAAGGCAAAACCCATAACGTTGCCGCAAGCGTCCCCGCCGAATCGGCACGGCTTGCGGGCAGGTGGGCCGTTGGCCCCCGACAACGGATAACCAAACGCCCGGAAGGTTCGCCTTCCGGGCGTTCTTTGCGTTCACCGGGTTTTGTGCATATGCGCAAAACCCTTCGATTTCCAATGTTTGCCATGAATGCTTTTCATCATTACTTTGGAAAATGTGTACATTTTCGGTCTTTGAAATCCTACTAAAGCACTACAATGAAAAAGCACGCAAGACGCGGAGCTAGGCAAGATGCTGAAGGAGTTTGCGGGTTTTTGAGCGATCGAACGGCTATTCAGACAGGTGTCAAAGGCACCGGCCATCCAGTCGAACAGGCGGATGCTTCGGGAAAATCCAGGCGCAAGACGGAGGAACAGGCCGCCGTGCGCGTTGGGGAGCCAGCCCTTCGGTCCGAGGAGCAACCCTCCCGGGCAAAGGACGAAAAACACTTGGTGCTGAAGCGTATTCTCGCTGCACACGAGCAATGGTTCGATGTGCGACGGGGATACGAGTACGCCGGCCGCACCTTCCCCGGGTATGCCGAGTTCCATTCCTATGGCGAAAAGTACGTGCTGGTCAAAAGCGCGAAGCTATGGGAAGTCGACACGCATGAGTATCTGTTCTTCGTCCTCGCCGATGCCCTGGACGAAACTCAGGTGCGCGATCTTGTGTCGTTCATGGAACATGATGGGCTCAAAAAGGTGGTTCCCAAGCCGAACCATATGTCCTCGGCCATATCCCTGGTGATCGTTGCGGATTCCTGCACCCAGGAAGCGGCGAAGGCGGTGCGCAAAACGCGCTTCCGCAAGAACTTCGCCCTGGGTATCCGCGGCTGGGCCGACCTTCGGGTGGCCATCGCCGACCTCTCTGCGAACCGCGTGATAACGAACGCGGCGGGCAAGCAGCTGAAAACCACGTTGGAGGCCAACCTGCTGCCGCGTTCCTAGCAACGGAAACGCAAAACAGAAGAGGGTTCCATGAACGCATTGCTTATCCTCCTTGTTGCTGCGGTCGTCTTGGTCATCGGCTATATCTTCTATGGCGGATGGCTGGCGAAGCAATGGGGGGTCGATCCTAAAAATCCGACTCCGGCGCATGAACTGGAAGACGGCGTGGACTACGTTCCCGCGCCGCCGTACGTGGTGCTGGGTCATCATTTCTCGTCCATCGCCGGCGCCGGCCCCATCAACGGCCCTATCCAGGCGGCCGTGTTCGGCTGGGTGCCCGTGCTGCTGTGGGTGCTCATCGGCGGCATCTTCTTCGGCGCCATGCACGACTTCGGCAGCTTGTTCGCGTCGCTGCGCCATAAGGGCCAGACGCTGGCGGTCGTGGTCGCAGAGAACATCGACAACACGGCGAAGAAGCTGTTCTGCATCTTCGCATACCTGACGTTGCTGCTGGTGGTGGCCGCATTCGCCTCCATCGTGGCTAACACGTTCGCCGTGGTGCCCGACCTGGACGGCACGAAGGCTGCCACGAACCTGGCCAACCAGCAGACGGCCATGATCTCGGTGATCTTCATCGGCGTCGCCGTCGTCTACGGCATCCTTACGCGCGGCCGTAACATCCCCGGCCCGGTGAACATCGCCTCCGCTATCGTGCTGATCGTCATCATGGTGGCCATCGGTTACAACCTGCCGCTTATGGGCATCTCCCTGTCGCTGGATTACAACACGTGGATGATCATCCTGGGCGTGTACATCCTGATCGCGTCGGTCGCCCCCGTGTGGATCCTGCTGCAGCCTCGCGACTACCTGTCCAGCTATCTGCTGTACGGCATGATCTTGCTGGCTGTCATCGGCATCGTGGGTGCGTCTCTTACGGGCGCTGCCACGAACCTGCAGATCCCCGCGTTCACGGGCTTCGTCGCCACGAACGCCGCGTTCGATGCCTCCACGGGCCAGGCCCTCGTCGACCAGGCCGGCAAGGCCATCACGAACAAGGCCGCCGCTTCGGGCTTCCTGTTCCCCGCGCTGTTCATCACCATCGCCTGCGGCGCCATCTCCGGCTTCCATAGCCTGGTCGCCTCCGGCACCACGTCCAAGCAGCTGGATAGGGAAGCGGAAGCGCAGCCCATCGGCTACGGCGGCATGCTCATCGAGTGCCTGCTGGCAGTCATCTCGCTGTGCGCCGTCGGCTTCGTGTGGAGCAAGTACGCCGCGGGCGGCTACGCCTCCCCGACCGCTGTCTTCGCTGACGGCCTGTCCCAGATGCTCGCATGCATCCCCGGCCTGGCCGACGTGCAGGGCTTGGCATATGCGCTGCTCATCCTGGCCGTTTCCGCGTTCTGCCTGACCTCGCTCGACACCGCCACCCGCCTGGCCCGCTATATGTTCCAGGAGCTGTGGACCCCCGTCGATGTGAAACACGAGGACCTGACGGGCGTGCGCAAGGTCATGACGAACCCCTATGTCGCCACCATCATCACCGTGGTCATCGGCGTGTTCCTGGGCATGACCGGCTACACCATCATCTGGCCGCTGTTCGGCGCCGCCAACCAGCTGCTGGCCGCCCTGGCGCTGCTGGCCGTGTGCGCATGGCTGGGCAACGCGGGCCGCAACAACAAGATGTTCTTCGTGCCCATGGGCTTCATGCTGGCGGCCACGCTCACGTCGCTGGGCATCACGTTCTGCCAGAAGACCCTGCTCATCATGAAGGGCGGCGACATCTTCGCCCCCGCCGTGCAGGCGCTGCTGGCCGTGCTGCTGTTCGTGCTGGCCGTGGTGCTGGCCGTCAAGGGAGTGAAGACCATCGTGGCAACTGCCAAGCGCAACGCCGCCTAAGCCGGTGCTTCGCTAAAGGGAAGTCGCGCGACTGCGCCTTTTGAGATTCAAAACCCCGTCGCAACATCGGTTGCGGCGGGGTTTTCGCGTTAATGACTTCAGTCTGGCGCGCGCGTAGCCGCGCCAAGCAAACCGCCCGCTATGCGGGCGGACGGCAACCTGCTTTACAAAACCACCCTCCCGCCGGATATTGACGATTGTTCAGGCCGTCAAGAATCCGAGAAGGAAGGGTGGTGTTCGGCTATGGCCAACAAAGCCTGCAGCCTTTCGCACACGAAGTGGATGTGCAAGTACCACATCGTGTTCACGCCGAAGTATAGGCGAAAGGCCATCTACGGCCAAATCAGGTCCGACATGGGGGAGATCCTGAGGAGGCCCTGCGAGTACAGGGGCGTCGAGATAATAGAGGGGCACCTCATGCCCGACCATGTGCACATGCTGCTGGCGATACCGCCGAAGTACAGCGTGTCGAGCGTGATGGGCTACCTGAAGGGCAAGAGCTCGCTCATGATCTTCGACAAGCACGCCAACCTGAAGCACAGGTTCGGCAACAGGAGGTTCTGGGCGGAGGGCTGCTGCGTCTCCACCGTCGGGCTCAACGAGGCGACCATCGCGAAGTACATCAGGGAGCAGGAGGCCGCCGACATCGCGCTGGACAAGCTGAGCTTCAAGGAGTACTCCGACCCGTTCAGGAAGTAGCCGGGGCCCGCCGGTTCGACCGGCTCGCCACGGGTCAAGGGCAATAGGGCCTGAACAGCGCGAAGGCCGGCGTCTTTAGGCGCGCGCCGGCCTTCCATGGGTTATACCCTAAGAGCAAACCACCCGCTATGTGGTTGGTCCTGATTTTCGCTATGCTGTGGGTTGTTGCCGTCTCGCGGCGCTGTGCCTGGCTTCGCAGCTGTTCGGCCCTGCGGTTGCTCTGCGGCTTCGTTGCGCGCCGCCGCTGCTGCTACACGGGCTTCACCTCGACGCCGGCCTCGGTCAGCGCGGTGCGAATCTTGCCGGCGAACTCGAGAGCGTGAACGTTGTCGCCGTGGATGCAGATGGTGTCGGGCTTCACGGTGATCAGCTTGCCCGATGCCGACTCGATGGTGCCCTCCTTCACGGCGCGCACCACGCGCGCCACGGCGAAGTCCTCGTCGGTGATGACGGCGTCGGGAAGCTTGCGCGACACCAGCAGGCCCTCGTCGGTGTAGTTGCGGTCGGCGAAGAACTCCTGCGCGGTGCGGATGCCCTCCGCCTGGCCCGCACGGATGAGCTCGCTGTTTGCCAGGCCCACCAGCACCAGGTCCAGGTTGGCGTCGTGCACGGCGGCGGCCACGGCACGGGCAAGCTCCGGGTCCACGGCGGCGCGGTTGTACAGCTGGCCGTGCGGCTTCACGTGGTGCATGCGCGCGCCGGTGGCGTGGCAGAAGGCCTGCAGCGCGCCGATCTGGTACAGGATGTAGTCGTAGGCCTCGTCGGGCGACATGGCGATGTCGCGGCGACCGAAGCCCTGCAGGTCGGGGTAGCCCGGATGCGCGCCCACGGCAACGCCCGCCTCGGCGGCGAGCTTGACGGTGCGGCGCATGACCGCCGGATCGCCGGCGTGCATGCCGCACGCCACGTTGACGCTGGAAACCAGCGGGATGACCTGATCGTCAAGCCCAAGCGTGTATCGCCCGAAGCTTTCTCCCAGGTCGGAGTTGAGATCGATGCTCGGCATGTTCAAACACTTCCATTTCCATATACATGAGCGTGCGCGGTTGCGGCATGCCGCAACCGCGC
>OLNK01000886.1_pt1 | contig 28134 bp, 25 predicted proteins | sample 1672791 | NCBI WGS metagenome assembly OLNK01 (sample SAMEA3136724, study PRJEB25190) | human gut metagenome | biome: human gut; feature: human-associated habitat; material: faeces | place: Austria | collected 2013 | reverse complement strand
CGGAGTTTCCAAAGCGCAGAGCTCTGTAGATTATGCAATGCTCGAGTACTGTATCCGTGAGGATCTGAAGCTTAAGAGAGCACGTATGATGGCAGTCCTTGATCCGATCAAGCTTGTGATCGATAACTATCCGGAAGGACAGATTGAATATCTGGATGCACCGAATAATCTTGAGAATGAAGAACTTGGAAGCCGTCAGCTTCCATTTGGAAGAGAGCTTTATATTGAGAGAGAAGACTTTATGGAAGAGCCTCCGAAGAAATATTTCCGTCTGTTCCCAGGCAACGAAGTACGTCTGATGAATGCTTACTTCGTAACCTGTACAGGATTTGAAAAGGATGAAGACGGTAATGTAACTGTTGTACATTGTACTTATGATCCAGAGACAAAGAGTGGTTCCGGATTCACAGGAAGAAAAGTAAAAGGAACGATCCACTGGGTAGAGGCAAGTACAGCACTTCCGGCAACCGTAAGACTGTATGAGAACCTGATCGACGAAGAAAAGGGTGTCTACAATAAAGAAGACGGTTCCCTGAACCTGAATCCGAATTCTCTTACAGAGAAAGAAATCTTTGTAGAATCAAACTTTGCAGATGCAAAAGCATATGAAAGCTTCCAGTTTGTACGTCAGGGATATTTCTGCGTGGATTCCCATGATTCTTCCAAAGAGCATCTGGTATTTAACAGAATCGTTTCGCTGAAGAGTTCATTCAAGCTGCCAAAATAAAGAAAGCAGTCTTGCTCAGAATTTAATTGCAAATAATGTGTTAGTCGACAGTTTTTGAAAAGAAATGGCAATGAAAAACCCGGTAAGAATGAAAAATTCTTCCGGGTTTTGGCTTTATGCAGAAAATGATAAGCTGTAAGATAAGTTCTTTCTTAAACTTCTTCTGAAGCCGGATCGGATTCTTCGGAATCAGTTTCCGGTGTCTGGGAAGCGGCTTCTGCATCGTCAGTTTTTTCTTCAGACTCTTCAGAGGTTTCTTCCTTTGCAGAAGATGGAGTAAGAGTTGTGTAACCACGCTCAGGCACTTCGCCAAGATCATCATCCAGTTCAAAATCATCCTCTTCAAAAGTATCATCGAACTCGTCTTCCGGTTCTTCATTATGTCGGTTCTTTAACCAGTAATATGCACCGGCACCAGCTGCGCCTGCGGCAGTCAGTCCGAGCAGGATTTTACCAAAATTTTTAGCCATGTTGCTGCTCCTTTCTTGATCTCGTCCTGTCAGATATGGCAGATGAGATAGTTCGTCATGAAATATAGTATACATGAATAATTTTATTGTAATACTTTTATTTGAAAAGGGAAAGTAAAATATTTATAAAAGAACCAGAAAAACAACAAAAATAAGGAAGTGTTGTACGATTATAAGCAACTGGAATGTTGTGAAAGAATAAAAATTGTGTTACGATATAAAATAGTATCTAAAGAGAGGAAGACCGCGAATGAGAGAATTTACAAAATATCATGATACCAGCAAGTCAGTCAAAGAACGTGCCAAGACAAAAGTATTTGGTGCAGTGTACAGCCATACCGCGATTATTCTTCTGCTGATTCTTCTTCAGATTGGTATTATGGTTCTCACTTTTACATATCTGGGAAATTACAGTACCTATATGAACGGAGTGATATCGCTTCTTTCTTTTATCACAGCGATTTATATTTTCAATGAAAAAGGGAATCCGGCGTTTAAGATGACGTGGATCCTGTTTGTGTTCCTTGTCCCGGTGGTCGGAGTTGGATTTTATCTGTTTACAAAAGCAGGAATCGGAACCAAATATCTGGGTGCCAGACTGGAGAAGCTTCGAGTGGAGACTGAACCTTATATGCAGCAGAATGAATATGTCGTCCATGCGATGAAAGGTGGAAGGGTTGCAAACGCCAATCTGTCACATTTCCTTTATAACCAGGTGGGATTTCCGACTTATGGGAACTCACAGGCACAGTATTTTCCGCTGGGAGATGACAAATTTCTGGTTCTGATCGAAGAACTGAATAAGGCAGAAAAATTTATTTTCATGGAATATTTTATTATCGGGGAAGGATATGTGTGGGACACTGTCCTGGAGGTCCTGCGCAAAAAGGTGAAAGAGGGTGTGGAAGTACGCCTGATGTATGACGGAACCTGCAGCATCAGCCTTTTGCCGTATGAGTATCCGAAGCAGCTCCGGGAATATGGAATCCAGTGCAAGGAATTTGGACCGATCGTACCCATCCTTTCTACCAGCCAGAATAATCGGGATCACCGGAAAATCTGTGTGATTGACGGAAAGGTTGCATTTACCGGAGGTGTCAATCTGGCAGATGAATATATCAACAAGAAAGTCCGGTTCGGACACTGGAAAGATACAGCGATCAAAATCGAAGGTGATGCCGTGCAGAGTTTTACCATGATGTTCCTGCAGATGTGGAATATTACGGAGAGACAGCCGGAGGATTATGCAAAGTATCTGACAGAAAAGCAGCCGGGATTCAGCCGCAAAGATGGTTATATCATCCCATACGGAGACAGTCCGTTCGATCATGAAAATGTAGGAGAAGAAGTGTATTTCCACATTCTGAATCATGCGAAGAAGTATGTGCATATTATGACACCGTATCTGATCCTGGACAATGAGATGATTGATGCGCTGACAAGAGCTGCAAAAGGTGGAATAGAAGTGCAGATTATTATGCCACATATTCCGGATAAGCCGTATGCATTTTATCTTGCGAAGACTTATTATGAGGAACTGATCGCAGGTGGGGTAGAGATCTATGAATATACGCCTGGATTTGTTCATGCAAAAGTATTTACTTCAGACGATGATACGGCGACAGTAGGCAGTATCAATCTGGATTACCGCAGTCTTTATCTGCATTTTGAATGCGGTGTTTTCATTTACCGCAATCCGGTTGTGCGTGATATTGAAAAGGACTTCCAGGATACACTGGCAAAATGTCAGAAGGTGACGATGACGGAGGTCAGAAACCGGAGTACTTTTGTGAAAATATACGGTCAGGTTTTAAGACTTGTGGCACCGCTGATGTAGCAAGACTGTTACGGAGCATAAAATCAAGAAAAATACGGAATTTTCGGGAAGTAGCTGAAAATAAGAGTGTACTTTTTATTTGAAATGTAGTATAATTCAATCGGTGTCTTTATAAGGGACATTGATTATATTTATAAGTAGGAGTTATCCCGATGAAAAGAGGGATGACACTGTGGAGATATTTCACAGATAGCCAAGAACACGCAGGAGGATTTATTATGGTTAAAGCAGTAGTAGGTGCGAACTGGGGAGACGAAGGAAAAGGTAAGATCACAGATATGCTTGCCGAAAAAGCAGATATTATCATTCGTTTCCAGGGTGGAGCAAATGCCGGACATACAATTATCAATGATTACGGCAAATTCGCTCTTCATACATTACCGTCAGGAGTTTTCTACGGACATACAACCAGTATCATCGGCAATGGTGTCGCTGTAGATATCCCGGTTCTTTTCAAGGAAATCCAGTCAATCATTGACAGAGATGTTCCGATGCCGAAGATTCTGGTGTCAGACCGTGCACAGATGGTGATGTCTTATCACAAGAATTTTGATGCATATGAGGAAGAGAGACTGGGCGGAAAGTCGTTCGGATCTACAAAGTCTGGTATTGCACCGTTTTATTCAGACAAGTATGCAAAGATTGGTTTCCAGATCAGTGAGCTTTTCGAGGATGAAGCTGAACTTAGAGAAAAGGTAAACCGCATAGCAGAACAGAAGAACGTCATGTTGGAACATCTGTATCACAAACCGTTAATCAATCCTGATGATTTATATAAGGAACTGATGGAATACAAAGAAATGGTAGCACCGTATGTATGTAACGTTTCTCTGTATCTTAACGAAGCACTCAAGGAAGGTAAAGAAATTCTTCTTGAAGGACAGCTTGGAACATTAAAGGATCCGGATCATGGAATTTACCCAATGGTAACTTCTTCTTCTACACTGGCAGCTTACGGTGCAATCGGTGCCGGAATCCCGCCGTATGAGATCAAACAGATCGTTACAGTATGTAAAGCCTACTCAAGTGCAGTAGGAGCAGGTGCCTTTGTAAGTGAGATCTTTGGCGAAGAAGCAGATGAACTCAGAAGACGTGGTGGAGACGGCGGAGAATTCGGCGCAACAACAGGTCGTCCGAGACGTATGGGATGGTTTGACTGTGTAGCATCCAAATATGGATGCCGTATGCAGGGAACTACAGATGTAGCATTTACTGTTGTCGACGTACTTGGATACCTGGATGAAATTCCGGTATGTGTAGGATACGAGATTGACGGAGAAGTTACAACAGAATTCCCGACAACACATCTTCTTGAAAAAGCAAAACCAGTACTCAAGACACTTCCAGGATGGAAATGCGACATCAGAGGAATCAAGAAATACGAAGATCTTCCGGAGAACTGCAGAAACTACATCGAATTTATCGAGAAAGAGATCGGATATCCGATCACAATGGTTTCTAATGGACCGGGAAGACATGATATCATCTTCAGAAATAAATAGGAATGTAAAAATAGGGCAGGACTTTTTTAGTCCTGCCTCATTTTTTTATGGCGAATTATCAAATTGTGATAATGGTTGGTTATGTATTACAGTAAGTACACTCCGCGGGATGCGGCTTCTTCGAGGACGTCGTCCGACCAGATGGAGGACTGGACTTCTCCGATGTGGGCTTTGCGGAGATAGAACATACAGATTCGGGACTGTCCGATTCCGCCTCCGACTGTGTACGGAAGTTTTCCGTTCAGTAATGCTTTCTGGAAATCCATCTCGGCGCGTTCTTCGCAGCCGGCTTCCTTTAACTGACGGCGGAGTGCATCTTCATCGACACGGATACCCATGGAAGAAAGCTCCAGTGCGATATCGAGTACCGGATAGTAGACGATGATATCACCGTTCAGTTCCCAGTCATCGTAGTCCGGTGCACGTCCGTCATGACGCTGTCCGGAGGCAAGGGTCTTACCGATCTGTTTGATGAATACGGCACCTTTGGCTTTGGCAAAGTGGTATTCACGTTCCTTTGGTGTCTTGTCAGGATACATGGTTTCCAGTTCCTGGGATGTGATGAAGCTGATTTCATCCGGAAGGAATTCTTCAATATAATTGTAACGGCGTGCCATGTAGGCTTCGGTTTCTTTGAGTGCACTGTATACTTTTCCTACGGTGTATTCCAGTGTCTCCATGTTGCGTTCTTCTTTGGAAATTACTTTTTCCCAGTCCCACTGGTCAACATAGATGGAATGGATGTTGTCAGTATCTTCATCTCGGCGGATAGCGCTCATATCAGTATAAAGTCCTTCTCCTGAATGAAAGCCGTAGCGCTTTAAGGCGTAACGTTTCCATTTTGCAAGAGAGTGGACGATCTCAACTTCGCGGTCTTCCTGTTCTTTGATGCCAAATGCAACCGGGCGTTCTACTCCGTTCAGGTTATCGTTCAGTCCGGATTCCGGGCGGACGAAAAGAGGAGCGGATACACGCGTCAGATGCAGAGATTTGGCAAGTGCGCGTTCAAAGTGGTCTTTTACTTCTTTGATAGCCACTTCAGTCTCGCGGATCGTAAGTGGAGAATGGTAATTCTCCGGTATCTGCAAATTGTTCATGATGTTCTTCCTTTCTTACTACTCACTATGTCTAGTTTAGTGAATTGACGTGGTGTTGTCAATCATATTTCCTTAAGAAACGACTTATTTTCTTAAGAAACAACTTATGATTTTTTTAGAGAATCTCCATAGTAAGGTCACAGAACACGGCTATACTCTTAAAATAAAAAAGAAAAAGTCATAAATCAGAAAATAAGAACATATATTAAAAATGTCGGGGAAATGCCGGATGAGGCTTATACCAGAAGGCAGACAGACGAAAAAACTGTAGACAGGAGGTAACAAGATATGCAGAAAGAGAAGAATATCAGCACACAGGAAGTCATTTCCATGGAAGAATATCTAAATAAGAGACAGAAGATCAGAGAACAGGAGAAAAAACGATTCGGTGGCAGATTCGGCGAAGAGAAAAGCCCTGCCTGGATGATGGCAGAGCTTTATGTATGAGATGTTAATATTCACTGTGAAAGTCGTCATCATTCCTGTGGATCAGACGATAAACCAGGATGTAGGCGTAACTCATAACCGGCACAAGAATCGTGCAGGCAACAGATGCTTTCAGAAGTCCTAATGATCTGGATTTGTCGATAAATGCAAATACCAGAGTGCTGACGTACATCAGGAACAGAAGAATTGCACAGATAAGAGCTGCAAAACGCTTGAATTTTTTCATAACAACCACCTTCGTACTATACTTTATCTCTATTATATAGATAAAAAACAATTTCTACAAGAAAATGTTTTGCAAACAGTCGAAAAATGCTGTATGATATATGGAGTGATAAAGAATAAAAAGGAGAATTTACAGTATGAGTACATTATTAGAACAGTGGAGAGATACCGCTTACTCGAAAGAGATGGATAAAGCTTCTCTGCAGAAGTTCTGGGGAACCTATTTCCAGACTGAAAAAGAGATCTATGAAAAGCTGCTTGAGAATCCAGACGAAGAAGTAAAAGGAACTGTAAAGGAACTTGCTGAAAAATATGGCATTAATGTATTTACAATGACAGGATTCCTTGATGGAATCAACGACAGCCTGAAAGTGGCTAATCCAATTGAGACAATGGATGAGGACACTGAGGTAAGTCTTGCTTTTGATAAAGAACTGCTTTACAAGAACATGGTAGATGCAAAAGCTGACTGGCTGTATGAACTGCCACAGTGGGATAAGATCTTTACAGAAGAAAAGAAAAAAGTCCTTTACAAAGAACAGAAAAACGCACGTACAATCCACGTGGAAAAGAAAGTTTATCCAAACGATCCATGTCCGTGCGGAAGTGGTAAAAAATATAAAAAATGCTGTGGTAAGAACAAATAGGTTCTGATAGAAAATTTCAATACATTTTTTGAACGTGTTGACAAATGAAAATCCCATGGTATAATGTTAGCAAATGCGATGAAGAGAAGAGTAGAACGCAGGAAGAATCCCAGAGAGAGAGGTCTTAGGCTGAGAGCCTCTTATTACAGAAGCGTTTGAAGACCACCTCCGAGCGGCTGTAAAACAGTCCGGCTGGATACCGTTATCATCCACAAAGAGGTCCTGGAAATCAGGACAAGCGGGGTGGAACCGCGGGTATACAAAGTAACTCGTCCTCTGCAGCAGATATTTCTGTTGCAGAGGTTTTTTATTTTAAAAGTTAAGTTGTCTGGAAAAGATGTACTAGAAAATTTGAAGGAGCATATTGCACAAAAGAAATTCAGCCAATTCACTTTTTGCGCAATGGAGATGAAACTCAAAAATCGTGGAAGCCATTGCTGAACACGATTTTCGTTCTAAGAGGTTCATCGGAATGCCCTTGCGCAATGGAATTGGATGAAATTCTTTTGTGCAATATGCGGTCTTGAATTACAGACAGTAGCTTTTACAGAAAGGATGATCTAATGGAAAGTATTTACGATTGTTTCAAGCTGAACAATGATATGAAAATCCCATGCGTTGGTTTTGGAACTTACAAAGCAGCAGAAGGGAATAACGTAGAGATTTTAAAGACTGCCATAGAAGCAGGATATCGCTATTTTGATACTGCATCCTTTTATCAGACCGAAGATTTTGTAGGGCAGGCGATCCGTGAAAGCAATCTTCCAAGAGAGGATTTTTTCCTTGTATCCAAGATGTGGAAAGATGAAATGGGATATCAGCAGACAAAGGATGCATTAGAAAAGAGTCTGAAAAGACTTGGTACCGATTATCTGGACATCTATCTGATCCACTGGCCAAGACCGTCGGCTGACTGTGAGAACTGGAAAGAACTGGATCTTGAGACCTGGAGGGCGATGGAAGAACTTCAGAAAGAAGGAAAAATCCGGGGACTTGGACTCAGCAACTTTCTTCCGCACCATATTAAGAACATTCTGGAGAATGGAACAGTAAAACCAGTTGTCAACCAGCTGGAACTGCATCCGGGTTATATGCAGCAGGCTGCTGTGCAGTATTGTAAAGAGCATGGTATTCAGATGCAGGCATGGAGCCCGATCGGAAGACGGCGGATTCTGGAAGATGGACTGATCCTTGAACTTGCCGGAAAGTATCAGGTTTCACCGGCGCAGCTGTGTCTGAGATTCCTGCTTCAGAATGATATCATTCCGCTTCCGAAATCATCTTCGATGGAGCGGATGAAACAGAATATGGATCTGTTCCATTTTGAAATCAGCGAAGAGGATGTATCGAGACTGGCAACTATGCCACAGGCAGGATGGTCAGGAGAACATCCGGATCCGGAGCTTGCACAGAAAAATGTTGTATAATCAGAAATTATAAAATAAAGAGAGGAACAAAAAGACTATGAAAATCACATTAAAAGATGGATCAAGCAAAGAATATGCACATAGCATGTCTGTAATTGATATTGCAAAAGATATCAGTGAAGGACTTGCAAGGGTTGCAACAGCAGGAGAAGTTGACGGAGAAGTTGTTGATTTAAGAACTGTGATCGACAAAGACTGTGAGCTGAACATTCTTACATTCAATGATGAAAAAGGAAAAGGTGCATTCCGTCACACAACATCTCACATTATGGCACAGGCGATCAAGAGACTGTATCCGGATACAAAACTTGCGATCGGACCTTCAATTGAAGACGGATTCTATTATGATATTGACCGTGAGACTCCGCTTGTAACAGAAGACCTGGAAAAGATCGAAGCTGAGATGAAGAAAATCGTTAAAGAAGATCTTCCAATTAAACAGTATACAATGCCAAGAGCGGAAGCAATCGCATATTTTAAAGAAAAAGATGAACCATATAAAGTGGAACTGATCGAAGACCTTCCGGAAGATTCCGTAATCAGCTTCTATTCACAGGGAGAATTTACAGATCTTTGTGCAGGACCTCACCTGATGAGCACAAAACCGGTAAAAGCATTCAAACTTACAAGCCTTGCAGGAGCTTACTGGCGCGGAAGTGAAAAGAATAAGATGCTTCAGAGAGTTTATGGTACTTCCTATCCGAAGAAAGCAGAGCTTGAAGAATATCTGCATATGATGGAAGAAGCAAAGAAGCGTGACCATAGAAAACTTGGAAAAGAACTTGGACTTTTCATGATGAGAGAAGAAGGACCGGGATTTCCATTCTTCCTTCCAAAAGGAATGGAACTGAAAAATCAGCTGCTTGATTACTGGAGAGAGATCCATAAAAAAGCAGGCTATGTGGAGATTTCCTCACCGATCATGTTAAGCCGTCATCTTTGGGAAACATCAGGACACTGGGATCACTACAAAGACAACATGTATACAACTGTGATCGATGATGAAGATTTTGCAATCAAACCGATGAACTGTCCGGGTGGAATTCTTGTATATGAATCAGAACCACGTTCTTATCGTGATCTTCCGATTCGTATGGGAGAACTTGGTCTGGTTCACCGTCACGAAAAATCAGGACAGCTCCACGGACTGATGCGTGTAAGATGCTTCACACAGGATGATGCACATATCTTCATGACACCAGAGCAGGTACGTGATGAGATCAAAGGCGTTGTAAAACTGATCAATGAAGTTTACAGCCTGTTTGGATTTAAATACCATGTAGAACTTTCTACAAGACCGGAAGACAGCATGGGAAGCGATGAAGACTGGGATATGGCTACAGAAGCCCTTCGCGGCGCATTGGACGATCTGGGACTTCCATATGTAGTAAATGAAGGAGATGGAGCGTTCTACGGACCGAAGATCGACTTCCATCTGGAAGACTCTATCGGAAGAACATGGCAGTGTGGAACCATCCAGCTTGATTTCCAGCTTCCGCTCAGATTTAACCTTGAATACACAGGAGCAGATGGTGAGAAACATCGTCCGATCATGATCCACCGTGTAATCTTTGGATCGATCGAAAGATTTATCGGTATCCTGATCGAGCATTTTGCGGGAGCATTCCCGACATGGCTTGCACCGGTACAGGTTAAGGTACTTCCGATTTCAGACAAATATATGGATTATGCACAGAAGGTTCTGGATGAACTGAACAATTCAGGTGTTCGCGCAGAGATTGATACACGTGCAGAGAAGATCGGATACAAGATCCGTGAAGCACAGATGAAGAAGATCCCGTATATGCTGGTTGTCGGAGCAAAAGAAGAAGAGGACGGACTGGTATCTGTAAGAAGCCGTTTTGAAGGGGATGAAGGACAGAAGACACTGGCAGACTTTCTTGCAGCAATCAAGATGGAGATCCAGGCCAAAACAGCAAGGGAAGTAAAAAAAGAAGACGATAAATAGAGTTTTAAATAAAATCTGAATAAGAAATAAAACTTTCGGGCATAATGATACTGATTTTCAAAAAGGAGGTAACATTATGCCTGAATTAAAATGTACAGTACAGACATGTATGCACAACAAAGATTTTTATTGTGATCTGAACGAAATTACGGTGGGAGGAAAATCTGCACGGAAAGCTGCAGAGACAAGCTGTGACAGCTTTGAAGAAAGAAAAAGCGGCACCTACAGTAATGTGACTGGTGAGGCGGGTCCGACAAGCAAGATCGACTGCAAGGCCACGGAGTGCCAGTACAATAAGGAATGCCAGTGCCATGCAGGAAAGATCAGTGTGGAGGGCAGCAAGGCATGCAGCTGTGATGAGACGGAATGTGCAACTTTCAGTTGTGGATGTGCGTAGATGAAAGTGATGGGTGTGGGAGAGTTTCTCCCGCACCTGTTTGTTTGTGTGCAAGGAATGAGAGAAAAGGTGCGAAAAGGATGGTTGGGGAGGTTGACGGGGGTGTTAGAAAGAAGGTATAATAAAAATCGGACTTTTGAAGAAAGACAGGGAAATTAAATGGAAAAAAAAGACAATGTAGAGAAAGAGGTTTCGGAGAAGCCGGAAGAGAAGAAATCGGCAGCGTATTATGAGAAGCGTCCGGAATTTGGTAACAGAGGACCATCAAAGATTTTGCTTCATTTCAGGAAAGGGCTTACCTTTTTTCTTGTAATTGCAGCTTGTGTGATCTTTTATTTTCTGTTACTCCGAATAGAGGATATATCAGTAGGTGTCAGTAAAGTAATTGATGTGTTAAAGCCTATCCTATACGGAATGGTAATTGCATATTTGCTGAATCCGATCGTAAAGCAGATTGAGCGGTGGCTGATTCCACAATTAAAAAAGAAAATGTCTCAGGAAAAGGCAAAGAAGGTTTCGCGTAGTGTCGGTGTTTTTGCAGCGCTGGTTATGCTGCTTGCTTTGATCCTGGCACTGTGCAATATGCTGATTCCGGAACTTTATAAAAGTATCCGTGACATGGTTCAGACTCTGCCGGGACAGATCAGTGATATGGTTACGAAGATCATAAGTATCCAGAAAGATACCAGTCCTGCCGGAGTCATGGCACGTAACCTGTTAGAAAAGGGATCGGATGCATTACAGAACTGGATTAAACAGGATCTTTTAACCAAGGTTAATGAAGTGATGTCAAACCTGACGGTTGGGATCATCAATTTTGTCAGTGAGATCCTGAATTTTCTGATTGGTCTTATTGTATCAGTCTATATTCTGTTCAGTAAGGAAACATTTTCCGCACAGAGTAAAAAGATCGTCTATGCAGTGTTCCGTACAGATCATGCCAATATGATCCTGCATCTGACAAAGAAAAGCAATGAGATTTTCGGTGGATTTATTATTGGAAAGATCATTGATTCTATGATTATCGGAGTGCTTTGCTTCTTTGGACTTACGATCCTGAAGATGCCGTACATACTTTTGATCAGTGTAATCGTTGGTGTGACCAATGTCATTCCTTTCTTCGGACCGTATATCGGTGCTATTCCGAGTGCCGTTCTGATTTTGCTGAATGATCCGATCAAGGGCGTGTATTTCCTGATCTTCATTCTTGTGCTGCAGCAGCTTGATGGAAATGTGATCGGACCGAAGATTTTGGGCAATTCGACCGGATTATCTGCATTCTGGGTTGTATTTTCAATCCTGCTCGGAGGCGGTCTGTTTGGATTTGCAGGAATGATCATGGGTGTGCCTACATTTGCAGTAGTTTATTATATTATTACAATGCTGATCAATCATTTGCTGGAGAAGAAAAAGCTTCCGCTTCAGACTTCGGAGTATGGGGAAAAGAGTTATGTGGATGATAGCGGAAGATTTGTCAGAGAAAATCCGGAAGAAAATGATACAGCGGTAAAAAACGGGGAAAATAAAAAAGAGAGGAAGTAAGCAGAAATGCCAATTCGTGTACAGAATGACCTTCCGGTAAAAGAAATACTGGAAAAAGAAAATATATTTGTAATGGATGAGAACCGTGCGATTCATCAGGACATCCGTCCGATCAAGATCGGACTTCTGAATCTTATGCCACTGAAAGAGGATACAGAACTTCAGCTTCTGCGCTCCCTTTCCAATACACCGCTGCAGGTTGACATTGTGTTCTTGGCAGTGAAAAATCATGTTTCAAAGAATACTTCAGCGAATCACCTGAACCGGTTTTATGAGAATTTTGAAAATGTAAAAGATCAGAAATTTGACGGATTTATCATAACCGGAGCACCGGTAGAGCAGATGCCTTTTGAAGAGGTGGATTACTGGGAAGAGCTTGTAGAGATCATGGAGTGGACAAAGACGCATGTTACTTCAACGATCCATCTCTGCTGGGGAGCACAGGCAGCACTTTATTATCATTATGGGATTAATAAAGTACAGCTGGACAAAAAGCTTTTCGGTATCTTTGAACATAAGGTTATGAACCGTAAGATTCCTCTGGTACGTGGATTTGATGATGTATTTTATGCACCGCATTCGAGACATACAGATGTGCCGATTGAGAAGATCCGTGCAGATGAGAGACTGATGATTCTGGCAGAGTCGGAAAAGGCAGGAGCATACCTTATCATGGCACAGAATGGAAGACAGATTTTTGTGATGGGACATCCGGAGTACGACCGGGTGACACTGGATCAGGAGTATAAGCGGGATCTGAGCAAAGGACTTCCGATTGAAATGCCGGAGAATTATTATCCAGACAATGACAGCACACAGAAGCCACTTCTTACATGGAGAGCACATGGTAACTGTATGTATGCAAACTGGCTGAATTACTATGTTTACCAGGCAACCCCGTATGATATGGTGGGGACACCGGATTTTCATTAGGATTCAGATAGAATTTCATATACCGATATCCTGAAAGGCATATCAGAAAGTACTATGTTTCAGAAGAGAAATCCTTTGCTATAATAGGAAAGCAAAAATAAGCGGGAGGAAAAATATGTTATTGGAGCAGAAAACAACTGATTTTTTGGAACAGCTCTCATCGTCAGCACCGATTCCGGGAGGTGGCGGTGCATCGGCAGCAGTCGGAGCGTTCGCATCAGCTTTGGGACTTATGGTTACAAATCTGACTGTCGGAAAAAAGAAATATGCGGATGTTGAAGAAGAGATTCTAGAGATAAGAGAAAAACTTGAGCAGAAGAAGCAGGATCTGGTCCGGATGGTAGATGAAGATGCCGAGGCTTTTGAACCACTGGCAAAGGCTTATAGAATGCCAAAAGAGACAGAGGAAGAACAGGCAGAGAAGGAAAAAGTTATGGAGGCCGCACTTAAAAATGCGGCAGAAGCACCACTGTGTATCATGAAAACAATTGTAGATACTATGGAGATGATCCGGGTGCTGGGGGAAAAAGGAAGCAGGCTTGCTGTCAGCGATGCAGGAGTTGCAATCCTCTTTGCACAGGCAGCCCTTGAAGGAGCTTCTCTTAATATTTTTATCAATACAAAGATGATGAAGGATCAGGAAGAAGCTGAAAGACTGAATTATCTGGCTGATCAACTGATTGCGACAGGCAAAGAACTGAAAGAGACAACTTATGATGCTGTACTTAAGGGTATCAGACCATAACAGATAAGACAGACAGGAGGAAGACATGAGCATACAGATGCGAGGGGCTGAAGTGGCAAAAGCCATGAAAGAAAAGCTGATCAGAGAAAGAGAAGAGTTGAATGCGTCGGGAGTAAATCCATGCCTTACGATCATTCGGGTAGGAGCGAAAGAAAATGATCTTGCCTACGAACGTGGAGCAAAAAAGAGAATGGAAATGATCGGAATCGAGTGCCGCATTGCAGAACTGCCAGAAGATATTTCACAGAAAGAATTTGAGGATGCTTTCTGTAAGATCAATAAAGATCCGGAGGTTCACGGGATCCTTTTGTTCCAGCCGCTTCCGGAGCAGCTCGATGTAGAGAAGATCAGACAGATGATCGACCCGGCAAAGGATATGGATGGAATGAGTCCTGTAAATCTTGCAAAAATATTCGAAGGAGATAGAACTGCTTATGTGCCTTGTACTTCTGAGGCAGTGATGCACATTATGAATCACTATGGAATTGAACTCCAGGGGAAAAGAGTGACCGTCATCGGAAGAAGCATGGTTGTTGGAAAACCGCTTTCCATGCTGATGCTTGGACAGAATGCAACTGTAACTATCTGCCATTCACGCACAAAAGATCTGGCGGACAGATGTCGCGAAGCCGAGATAATAGTAGCTGCGATCGGACGGGCGAAGCATATCACCGCCGATATGATCGCCGAAGGAGCGGTGGTAGCGGATGTCGGAATCAACGTACTGGAAGACGGAACCCTCTGTGGAGATGTGGACTACGAAAATGTCCGGGAAAAAGTATCCCATATCACACCGGTTCCGGGAGGAGTAGGAAACGTCACAACATCTGTACTCGCCTCTCACGTGCTGCGTGCCGCCCGTATAGGTCAGAACGAACCCGGACAACGCAGAGGGTAACACCGCCTCTCTGTCGAACACAATACAAATGGGCGAAGAACAGTTACAACCGGTAACACAGAGCACTCTGAAAGAGAAAAAAATCCTATAGATTCAACTTGAATCTATAGGATTTTTTTCTCTTTCGGAGTGGCATAGACTACATTTATTTTTCGCCCATCTCTGGTGGAATCTTTTCTAACAACTGTCGGATATTATCACGGATCAATCGTTTATAATTATCAGGAAGCGGTGTGATCATATCCAGGATCTCGGCATTGATTGGATCCTTTGAATGAATTGAATCATCCAGGTAGTCACAGATCAGATAATCAAATTTGACATCTAATGCTTCTGAAAAATTAAGCATGGTTGCAAAGGATGTTGCCTGGCTGCCATTTTCAATCCGGCTTATCGTTGTCTCATCAAGATTTAGTTTTTCTGCTAGTGCTGCCTGTGTAAGACCGGCTTTGTGACGTGCCTGCCGAACGCGTGTACCGAAATTCTTTTCCATGCTGTATCTCTCCTTCATAAAAGTAGTGTAGCATTTCAATTTGAAAAAAGAATGATATTATATGCAAGTTAACTTTACAAAAACGCCGTGATAGGATATGATTAAAAAAAGGGGGGAGAGAAATGGATTGGGAATCGTACAGAACAGATATTGAGGCGATAAAGCTTGCGGTGAATGAATGTGAAAGACTTGGAGTGGATAAAGAAGAACTCCTCATAATCAGTATTTACCGTCTGTATGAATTTTATAAAACAGAAGACGACAGAGTCTATCTTCTGGGTGCATTATTGCATCTTAAGGCCTATCTTGAACTGGGGATGGAATATGAAAAGAATCGTAAAATCTTTTCAATGATTTTAGATAATTATGGAGTATGTTATCAGGATATTTTTCAGGGAGCGGAGGAAATAGAGTAGAAAAATCTGAAAAATTCCAAAAATCAGGTTGACAAACAGAGAATAAAGAGGTAATATATTAACCATAAATTGTAAAACCGTTGAGAAAGAGGAGTAGGTTATCGAACGATATCACAGAGAGCAGCAGGCGGTGGGATTGCTGTATGGAGTTGATAATTGAATGGACTTTCGAGGGCAGCCTGAAATCAGACGAATGAGAGTATGGTTTGTCGGGAACCAAACCCGTTATCAATAAGGGATGTATGTTAGTACATAAAAGAGGACAGGAAACTGTTAAAGTTGAGTGGTACCGCGTTAGTAGAAGATATTAGTCGCCTCAATCCGTAGAAGGATTGAGGCGTTTTTTATTTCATAGGAAATTCCGAAGGAACTTCCTATGAAATAAAAAGTCTCCGGCAGGATGTTACATATGTATTCCTGTTGTGGTACGGCGCGGAATCAAGAAACACCTTCTCTTGAAAGCTAACAAAGAAAATTATTTATCAAGAAGAGGAGAACAAAATTATGAAAAAGAGAACAATCGCAGTATTATTAACAATGGCAATGGCAGCAGCAATGATGGCAGGATGTGGAAGCAAGTCAGATTCCAAGACAGCAGACGGAGAAAAGAGCTATACAATCGGTATTTCCCAGTTCGCAGAGCACGGATCTTTAGACAACTGCCGTGAAGGATTTTTAGAGGGACTGAAAGAAGAAGGTATCGAGGAAGGGAAGAACCTGAAGGTTGAATACAAGAACTCGGCAGCAGATATGGGAACTGCATCACAGATCGCAAGCAGCTTTGTATCCGATAAAGTAGATCTGATCTGCGGAATCGCAACACCAAGTGCACAGACAGCATACAATGCTGCGATGGATACGGATGTTTCGGTTATCTATACTGCAGTTACAGACCCGAAAGCAGCAGAGCTTGCAGATGATAAAGGGAACCCGGTTGGAGAAGTCACAGGAACCAGTGATAAACTTCCGATTGAAGCACAGCTGAAAATGATCCGTGAACTTCTTCCGGATGCAAAGAAGATTGGTATCCTCTATACAACAAGTGAGGCAAACAGCGTATCTGCAATTGCTGAATACAAAGAAAAAGTCGGTGACTATGGATTTGAACTTGTAGAAAAGGGAATTACAAATACATCAGAAATCGCACTTGCAACAGACGATCTTCTGTCACAGGTAGACTGCATCAGCAACCTGACAGATAACACGGTAGTAAGCTCACTTGCAACCATTCTGGATAAGGCAAATGCAGCAAATATTCCGGTATTCGGAAGTGAGATCGAACAGGTGAAGCTTGGATGCCTGGCAGCAGAAGGTCTTGATTATGTAGCACTTGGCAAACAGACAGGTAAGATGGCAGCAAAGGTTCTCAAAGGAGAAAAGAAAGCATCTGAAATGCCATTTGAGACGATCACAGAAGCAGGACTTTACCTGAATACAAAAGTAGCAGAAAATCTTGGAATCACAGTGGAAGACGATCTGAAAAACAGCGCGGTAGAGACATACGATTCTATCAGCGAAAACTAAATTTGAATTAGAAAAGTGAGGAGCAATGCAATGAGCTTTGCAGTATCGATTTTGGAGCAGGGACTGATTTACGGAATCCTTGCATTGGGAATTTATATAACATACAAAATTCTGGATTTTCCAGATCTGACCGTAGATGGCAGCTTTCCATTAGGAGCTGCCGTAACGGCGCTTATGATCACAAAAGGAGCAAACCCGTATCTGACCCTTCCGGCTGCATTTGCAGCAGGTGTGGCAGCCGGTATCTGTACCGGACTGATCCATGTCAAATGCAAGGTAAGAGATCTGCTTTCAGGTATCATTATGATGACAGCACTCTGGACGATCAACCTTCGTGTGGCAGGAACAGCCAATGTACCGTTGTTTTCCCAGAAGACAATCTTTAAAAATGATACACTGGATAAGCTGCTTCCGTCAGGATTTTCCGCTTACTCTACATTGCTCATTATTCTGATTATTGCGTTAATTGTGAAAATCATTCTGGATCTTTACCTGAATACCAAGTCCGGATACCTGCTCCGCGCAGTCGGAGATAACGATAAACTGGTAACTGCAATGGCAAAGGATGAAGGAAATGTGAAAATCCTGGGACTTGCGATCGCAAACGGGCTGTGTTCGCTTGCGGGATGTATTTTCTGTCAGGAAGAACGTGTATTTGAAATTTCCAGTGGTACAGGGGCGATGGTAATCGGTCTTGCAAGTGTTATCATCGGAACCAGTATTTTCAAAAAAATCAGTTTTGTAAAAACAACGACAGCTGTACTGATCGGTTCTATCATTTACAAGGCCTGTGTGGCAATCGCACTGAAGAACTTCGAACCGCAGGATATGAAGCTGATCACAGCCGTATTATTCCTGGTAATTCTGGTGCTTAGTATGGAGAGAAAGAAGAAGGTGAAGAAGAATGCTGGAGCTTAGAAATATCCACAAATATTATAATCCGGGTACAGTCAATGAGATGTGTCTTTTTGAGGACTTCAATCTGACGATCAATCAGGGCGAATTTGTATCCGTAGTAGGAAGTAACGGTTCCGGTAAAACTTCGATGCTGAATATCATCTGCGGAAGTATTCCGGTAGAATCCGGACAGATCCTGATCGATGGAAAAGATATCACAAAGGTAAAAGAATACAAGAGAAACCAGAAGATCGGACGCGTGTACCAGAATCCATCTATGGGAACCTGTCCGTCCATGACGATCTTGGAAAATATGTCTCTTGCGGACAATAAAGGAAGGTTCTACGGACTTGGACGGGGAACTAATAAGGCACGTATTGATTATTACAGAGAACAGCTCGCCCAGCTTGGTCTTGGACTGGAAGATAAGCTTCATGTCAAAGTCGGATCACTTTCCGGAGGACAGCGCCAGGCGATGGCACTGCTGATGTCTACGATGACACCAATCGAGTTTTTGATCCTGGATGAGCATACTGCTGCGCTGGATCCAAAGACAGCAGAACTGATCATGGAGCTGACCGATAAGATTGTAAAAGAAAAAAATCTGACAACGGTTATGGTCACACACAATCTCCGTTATGCAGTAGAATACGGTAATCGTCTGATCATGATGCATCAGGGACATTGTGTGATGGATAAGGCAGGAAAAGATAAAGAGGATACCTCGATCGATGAAATCCTGACGATGTTCAATGAGATCAGTATTGAGTGTGGAAACTAAAAAATACAAGATTATGAATTAAAGAGATAAGCAGAAAAGGAAACAGTTTCGGCTTATCTCTTTTTGTATCTCCAAAGGTTTTGGAAAAATTATTCGAGGATTTTCAAAATGAAAGGCTATTGTCTGAATACAGAAGGAGAAGCCTGTCCGGTATAAAATGTCAATGGATTTTCAGGAATATGCCTGTAGAAGATTTGGTTGTCTGGCTACCGGAAAATTGGTTATTTTCACAGATTGACGCTCTCGCTGTGATAGTGCTAAAATAGAGGAAAACGGTCAAGATATAGTATACATTTAAAAAAGAATACAATATATTGTAGTTATCAGAAAGGAGAACAAGATGAGCTTAAACAATGTGAAAGTTGTAAAAAAAGACGGGACAAAAGAAGAATTTAACGTGCAAAAAGTCGTTGTGGCAGTCAATAAGTCTGCATATCGTGCACTGATCAAATTTTCACAGAAAGATATTGATTTTATCTGTCATTTTGTAGAAGAAAAGGTAGAAGAACTCGGAGTGCATGAGATCCGGATTCCGGAGATGCACAATATTGTAGAGGGAGCACTTGAGAAAGTGAATCCGATCGTGGCAAAAAGTTACCGGGACTATCGGAATTACAAGCAGGATTTTGTGCAGATGCTTGACGAGGTTTATAAGAAAAGCCAGTCGATCATGTATATCGGGGACAAAGAGAACAGTAATACAGACAGTGCACTGGTATCGACCAAGCGAAGCCTGATCTTCAATGAGCTGAACAAAGAATTATATAAGAAATTTTTCCTGACGGTGGAAGAATTACAGGCAATCCGGGAAGGATATATTTATATCCATGATATGTCAGCCCGAAGAGATACGATGAATTGTTGTCTCTTTGATGTGAAAAGCGTACTGACCGGTGGATTTGAGATGGGAAATCTGTGGTACAATGAGCCAAAGACACTGGATACGGCATTTGATGTGATCGGAGATATCGTACTGAGTGCGGCAAGCCAGCAGTACGGAGGATTTACCGTGCCGAGCGTAGATGAGATCCTGGAGCCTTATGCGAAGCGTTCCCATGAAAATCATCTGAACAAATACAGAAGCCTTGGACTTTCGGAAGAAGTAGCACAGGAGATTGCCTGGAAGGATCTGGAAAAAGAGATGGAGCAGGGATTCCAGGGATGGGAGTATAAGTTCAACTCCGTATCCTCAAGCCGTGGAGACTATCCATTTATTACCATGACCAGCGGAACCGATATCAGCGAATACGGAAAGCTTGTCACAAAGACGATGCTGGAAGTAAGAGCAGGAGGACAGGGAAAGCCGGGACATAAAAAACCGGTACTTTTCCCGAAAATCGTGTTCCTTTATGATGAAAATTTACATGGACCTGGAAAGCCGGGAGAAGATCTTTTTGAAGCCGGAATTGAGTGCTCCAGAAAGACTATGTATCCGGACTGGCTCAGCCTTACCGGAAAAGGCTATGTGCCGAGTATTTACAAGCGCTACGGAAAGGTCATCAGTCCGATGGGATGCCGTGCATTCTTATCTCCATGGTATGAAAGAGGCGGTATGAATCCGGTGGACGAAAAGGATGAGCCGGTATTTGTTGGAAGGTTCAACATCGGTGCAGTCAGTCTCCATCTTCCGATGATCCTTGCCAAATCCAGACAGGAGAGCCGGGATTTCTTTGAGGTACTGGATTATTACCTGGAACTGATCCGGAAGCTTCATATCCGTACTTACGAATACCTCGGAGAGCTGCGTGCTTCTACGAATCCGCTTGCCTACTGTGAGGGTGGTTTCTATGGCGGACATCTGAAGATCCATGACAAGATTAAACCGGTGCTGAAATCGGCAACCGCTTCCTTTGGAATTACAGCGCTCAATGAATTCCAGCAGCTTTATAATAAAAAGTCCCTGGTAGAGGATGGAGCATTTGCCCTCAAGACCATGGAATATATCAACATGAAGGTCAATGAATTTAAAAAAGAAGACGGCTATCTGTATGCGATTTACGGAACACCGGCTGAGAATCTGTGTGGTGTGCAGGTGCAGCAGTTCCGTAAAAAATATGGAATCGTGGAAAATGTATCGGACAGGGCGTATGTGAGCAACAGTTTTCACTGTCATGTAACCGAGGATATTACACCGATCGAAAAGCAGGATCTGGAAAACCGTTTCTGGGATCTGTGTAACGGTGGAAAGATCCAGTATGTAAAATACCCGATCAATTATAACAAAGAGGCTATCAAATCACTGGTACGCCGTGCAATGAATATGGGATTTTATGAGGGTGTTAATCTGTCACTTGCCTACTGTGATGACTGTGGTCATGAAGAGCTGTCTATGGATGTGTGTCCGGTATGTGGAAGCAAGAATCTGACGAAGATTGATCGTATGAACGGATATCTGTCTTATTCGAGAGTCAAGGGAGATACCAGACTCAATGATGCCAAGATGGCAGAAATTGCGGAAAGGAAAAGTATGTAAATGCGTTACCATAATATAACAAAAGATGATATGCTCAACGGGGATGGCCTGCGGGTTGTCCTCTGGGTTGCAGGATGTGACCATTGCTGTAAGGAATGCCACAATCCGGTGACCTGGGATCCGAATGGTGGGCTTTTCTTCGATGAAAAGGCGAAGGCAGAGATTTTTGAAGAACTGGAGAAGGATTATATCAGTGGGATCACATTCAGTGGAGGCGACCCGCTGCATTCGGCAAATGCCTATGAGGTCATGATGCTGGCAAAAGAGATTAAAGAAAAATTTCCGTCAAAGACGATCTGGCTTTACACCGGTTATGAATGGAAAGATATCAAGAATATGGATATTGTAAATTATCTGGACGTTCTGGTGGACGGAGAATTCGAGGTTGAGAAGAAAGAACTGGATCTGCACTGGAAAGGCAGCGCGAACCAGATGGTCATTAACGTACCGGAGACATTAGGAAAAGGAGAAATTGTATTACATGAAGAGAATTGCTAAATTTCACAAAGTAAGTCTGGAACAGTTTATGGAAGGATGGAAGGATACCTTTGGTGAGCAGTATACAGAGGATCAGATCAAGGCTTTATATGAAGAAATCAAATTGCCGAAGCGTGCAACGGCAGGAAGTGCAGGATATGATTTCTATGCACCGGATGATTTTGTGATCGAGCCGGGAAAGACGATCAAGATCCCGACAGGGATCCGTGTGGAAATGGAAGAAAACTGGGTGCTCAAATGCTATCCGAGAAGCGGACTTGGATTCAAGTTCCGTCTGCAGCTGAATAATACGGTAGGAATTATTGACAGCGATTATTTCTATTCTGATAATGAAGGTCATATCTTTGCGAAACTGACGAATGATACCAATGAGAATAAAACGGTAGAGCTTGGAAAAGGGACAGGCTTTATGCAGGGGATTTTTGTTGAGTATGGAATTACTGTGGATGACGATGCGACAGCAGTCAGAAACGGGGGATTTGGAAGTACGACGAAGTAGGGTTGTAAAAAAGAGTGACTAAGATATAGGTTGTGTTGGCGACCGGGATTAAAAAATGGTGTTCAATTCCATTGTGCAAGAGCATTACGATGAGCCTCTTAGGGCGGGAAGCGTGTTCAGCAAAGGCTTCCACGCTTCCTGAGTCTCATCTCCATTGCACAATAAGTGAATTGAACACCATTTTTTAATCCCGGTCGCCGACGTTACTGTATCGACAGGACACTTTTTTACAAGGCTGGACTGATAACCGGTTGAGGAGATTTAGGTAGTAGTGGGAAGGGGGAGTTGTGGGAAGGTGAAGGTTATGTAGGTGTAGCCTGCAATTTTGTTGCAGGCTACAGGGGATTAGTTTAATTTTACGTTCAGGTAACTATGGCCGGATAGGGTTTTGTTGAAGGTGATGCAGAGGATGACGATGAGGCAGCCTGTGAGGAATCCTGGGAGGTTGAAGATGGCGGTGAGGATAAGGAGCAGGAGACGCATGAATTTTAATGCGTAGCCTAGTTCAAAGTTTGGCTGGGTGTAGTTGGCGATGGAGACGAATGCCATGTAGAGCATGATCTCGCTGTTGAACCAGCCGGATTCGACGGAGAATTCCCCCATGACGATACCGGCGATGACGCTGAGAGGGGTGCTGAGCATACTCGGAGTGTTGAGGGCGGCGAGGCGGAGTCCGTCGATGGCAAGCTCCAGGATCAGGATCTGGAAGATCAGGGGGATGTTGACCGTATCTTCGATCAGAACGAAGCGGAAGATCTCCGGTATCCATGCCGGGTTCTGCATAAAGAGCAGAAAGAGTGGAACCATGAAGACAGTCAGCAGTGTGATCAGTACACGGGATATTTTCAGGTAGATTCCGGTGATTGGCGGAAAGTAGTAATCATTTGCCTCTTCGATCATATCAAAGATGGAGGTTGGCAGGATCAGTGCAGATGGGGAGGTATCAGTAAGGATGATCACTTTTCCTTCCATCAGGCAGGCGCAGGCTGTGTCTGGACGTTCGGTAAATTTATATTTTGGAAATGGATTGTACCATTTGCGCTGAAAGAGAGCTTCCGCAAGAGATTGCTGGCTCATTTTCAGATCCTGGGATTTGCTTTCTTCCAGTTTGTTCTGGATCGTGGTCAGAAGTTCGCGGTCTACACGGTCGGACATATAGCAGAGAGCTACGTCGGTGCGTGTGGAAGTGCCGGCTTCATACATTTCCATGATCAGATGCGGATCGCGGATCCGGCGGCGCATCAAGGCAGTATTGAATACGATTGTTTCCACAAAGCCATCACGGGAACCGCGCAGGGATTTGTCTTTATCGGGTTCCTCGATGCTGCGGGACGGGTAAGTACGGCAGTCGATGGCAATAGCGGCTTCATAGCCGTCAATAAAAAGACAGGTGACACCGGACAGAAGATTTTTGAAAATGCTGTCAAAGTCACCGAGAATATCAACTTCTACATAGGGGATGCAGCTTGTAGAAAAGGAAGTTGCATCCTCTGGCATATCATCGGCAGAAATATTGAGGAAGGAGTCCATAAGTTTCAGTATGATTTCATCTTTGGTGAAACCATCAATAAAATAAAAGGCACTATTTTGTCCGCCGATGATCAGAGTTCGTTCGATAATATCAAAGCTTTTTTTTACGGGAAGAGCCCGGTTCATATATTTTGTATTGTCGGTGAGGGAAGCACTGACAGTATGTTTTTCCATATTGAATCCTCCATTCAGAGATAATTTAAAGTTAAGAAAATCTGGAATCCCGGAAATATTTTACTGCCTGGATTCTGCATAGATTTAGCATTTCACAAAAAAAGGAAAATATACCGGATTATGACAAAAGTTATTAAGAAACTTAAGATTTTTTTAGCATGGGAAAAAGATTTTGCTATCTTGCGGAAAAGAGGGTATACTGTACATAATTATAAGTAATATATAAATCCCTAAAGGGATGAAGGAGGACACACTTATGAGTGAATATATGATCATGACAGACAGCACAGTGGATTTACCGAAGGAATACCTGACCGAGGAGCTTGGGGTTCCATATATTCCTCTTACTTATCTGATCGATGGACAGTCTTATGAGGATATGATTGGACTTACCGGGGAAGAATTTTTTGCAAAAGTCAGGGCAGGGTCGATGCCGACTACTTCTCAGATCAATCCGGAGCATGCAAGAGAGGCACTGGAGCCATATCTGAAGGAAGGAAAAGATATTTTATATATTGCCTTTTCATCCGGACTTAGCGGAACTTATAACAGTATCCGGATGGCAGCAGAAGAATTGCAGGAAGAGTATCCGGAGCGGAAGCTGATCGTAATTGATTCACTCTGCGCCTGCATGGGAGAGGGGCTTCTTGTGTACAAAGCTGTTCAGATGAAGCGTGCAGGAAAGAGTCTGGAAGAAGTAGCTGCCTGGGTGGAGGAGAACAAGCTTCATATCATGCACAACGTTACGATTGATGATTTATTCCATTTACATAGAGGTGGAAGAGTATCAAAGGCTTCTGCAATTGTTGGAACGATGATCCAGATCAAGCCGATCATCCACATGGATGATCACGGCGAACTGAAGGTTATTGGAAAAGAACGTGGCAGAAAGAAAGCATTGACACACATCGTGGATATGGCAGTGAAGCAGTCCGAAGGTTGGGATAATGATATTGTGATGATCACACACGGTGACTGCAAAGAAGATGCGGAATTTGTGGCAAGACAGGTGGAGAAGAAGATGGGAGTCCACAATATTCTGATCAACTGTATCGGAACGGTGATTGGATCACATACAGGTCCGGGGGTTGTGGCTGTGTTCTGTATGGGGAATAAGAGATAAGACTTTGTGAAGACGAGGCATACAAATGAAAGAATTACGGAGATAATTGAAAGAGCTACTGCAACAGGCGGGAGCAGCTGTATTTGAAGGCCGGGTTTTTATGACAGAAGAGGAGCTAAGATCATTTTGGGTTGCTGAAAAAGATGTCCTTAATGTCGTTAAGAAGAAAGGAAGATAAGAAAAAACCAGAGCAGACCTGGCAATCCTATTGTTGAATAGGGGAAGCCAGGAATATCTCTGGTTTTATGTTTGTCAGAACAGAAATTTGTTTTCTCCATCTACTGCATGCTTAATGATATCCTGCTCTTTAGAGGTAAGATTAAATAATTTAAAAATCAGTTGGTCAAGTTGTTCGTAGGTAATTTGTGCTTCTGCAGGAGGCAGTCCGTTAATTAGTGGTTCTACAGTCTGAATGATAATATTTTGTGTATCAGCATCAACATCCGGAATCGGAATATTTTCAATATGAGAACGCAATACCTTCACGGAGTGAAACTCCATTTTGTAAATAAACTGTGCAACTCTGGAATTAAGAATGGCAAGAATATATTTTATATGTAGTCCTTCAAGCTTGGGAATGACTAAGTTGCAGCTATTCAAAGAAAGTGTTTGTTTATCATCATAAGCAAAGACAAGCTGGCTGCTGATAAAACGATACAAAAGCTTTTCTGGCGCACGGTACATTTCTATAGGTGCTACCTGCTGAAAATTCTGTGGGTTAAACACGATATAGTTTGAGTTCGGATTAGTATGGTACTTAAAGATATCGGAGCCTTTTAAAATAACTTCGTTATCTTTGTTTTTCACGGAAGAAATATATTTTTTATTATTTCCGGTTACGATTCCTAAAGCAAAATCGGCGTTTCCGGCAAGGAATTTTGTTTTAGGAATATGCCGAATTTTTTCAAGCAGCTGATATTCAGCATCCGTTGTATGAAAGCTGAAATATTCGGCTGAAATTTTACGGTTTGTCAGAATGGTTGTACAGTGACTACAGTCGGATACTTCCATTCCGACTGTCGAAAGTGGCTTTCCGGTGTGAATGAGCTGCAATATAATGCAGGGACACTGAACCTTATCAAAGGCATTTCCCAAAAAATTAAGATATCGGATGGAATTACTTTCCATAATGGCAGTACGGACCGGTGTATGTGCCTTTACATTAAGTATTGCCTCTGGAAGAATAAAAGAGAGTTGTCCGTTTATGGACAAATTACGTAGTGCTTTTTCAATAAACAAATCATAAGACTCTATATTTTTCCCGGAAGCAGTCCGATAGTTTTTGCGAAGCTTTTCCTTTTCCGACTCGGAAAATTCATATCCCCATGGCGGATTGCCGATGATATACTGATAAGAGGTTTTTGAATCGGATGCAAGATAATCGGCTTCGGTTATATGCTTGTACAGAGTTTTGACAGAGAGAATGTCATATTTCAAAACCATGTTCAACCGGGTGATTTTTACACTGATTGTATCGGTGTCATTGCCATAAATCTGGTCAAAACGAACATGTGCTGGAAGCTGCAATAAAAAATTTCCAGTTCCACAGCAGGGATCCAGAATTCTGGCATCTGATGCAATATCCAGCTTCTCAATCAGCTTTTTGACGATTTTGGTAGGCGTATAGTAGGAGCCGGTTGCCTTGCGGCTGCCGATATTTTTACAGGAAATGTAAATGAGACCAAGAATATCTTCAGCAGGTTCGTATACATAATCAAAATCAAAAAGCGGAGAATATTTTTCACAGAAAAGCAGAGCATGCTCGGAATCTGCAATCAAAGCATAGATCAGTTCGTCGTATAGAGACAGGGTGATTTCTTTTTTTAAAAATCTGCTCAGCAACGCTTTTTCATGCTTGAAAGAAAGATCATATTTTTGGGCGAGCAAATGCAGGGCACAGTCAGCAATGAAATATTGAATCACATCCGATGAAAGAGCGATGGATTCATTGGTTACAATTCGGAGAATCTGCTGCAGTGGTTCGATATTCTGACAATTTTCAGAAACATAGGCGCTGTAAAGAGAATTTCCACAGACAAATTTCTTGTTACGTCTGCTTTTCAGTGATTGATTTTTGCCTGATTGCAGTTCGGCTTTCAACTTTTCAGTATATTGTTTTGTAAAATAAGGCTTTCTTTTATCCGTATATTCAGGAATAAGTTTGCCAAGCTTGATCCAGTTGCGCCCGGTTGCGGTCGAAATGGAAAGTATATCACATAATTCTTTTAAAGAGAGATAATCGGAATCTTTCGGGGAATTCGTCATTCGCTCATCGGAAGGTTTGGTGGCCGAGGCAGGGATCAACCAGATGCCGCTGACCATTTTGCAACCCTCAATCCGGTTGGTTTCGCAGAGTTTTTGTATGCGGCGTTCAGATAAATGGAATTTCTTCGAAGTTTCTTTTACAGAAATATAATCCATAGTCGTGCAGACTCCTTTTTTCGTATAATAATGATGTGAGTGTCAAAAGTAAATTTTGCCGCTCACTGGTGTAATCGGATTGCTCCATTGCGAAGCGATTCCTGCAATCCTCGAACACCTCAAACTCCCATAAAATGGCGTGTTCATATCATTTTATTTCGTTTTCAGTGTTCGGCGTGTCAATAAGTATCATATAATAAATATTATATACGGCGATACGAATGAAAGCAATATTAATTTAAAAGGATTCGAATTTGGACTGGACGATTGTTTGACTCATGCTGATTATTGGAAGGTGAATTGATGTAATGTCAAGAGATTTTTGAGTTACAGGTAAAAAAAGGAAAATTCCTTTTCTGATAAGAAATTTTCCTAAGTAAATGACATGATGCCAGGGTCAAAAGCCCCAAAATAGAACCTTGAAAATTTAATATTTTACAGT